>Ga0073934_10000405_pt1 | contig 125850 bp, 116 predicted proteins | sample LarsenN4metaG_FD_76834 | JGI IMG/M metagenome (GOLD analysis project Ga0073934, IMG submission 76834) | Hot spring sediment bacterial and archeal communities from British Columbia, Canada, to study Microbial Dark Matter (Phase II) - Larsen... ... | reverse complement strand
TGCAGATCCCCGTCAACGAGAAAAAGGGGCTCACCTTCGCGCGCGGTCTTCGCTCGATCCTGCGCCACGATCCCGACAAGATCATGGTCGGCGAGATCCGCGACCCCGAGACCGCGCAGATCGGCGTGCAGGCCGCGCTGACCGGCCACCTCGTACTGACGACCGTGCACGCGAACAACGTCTTCGACGTGATCGGCCGCTTCACGCACATGCAGGTCGATCCGTACCACCTGGTCTCGGCGCTGAACGGCGTTCTGGCGCAACGGCTGCTGCGAATCAACTGCCCCGAGTGCAGCGAGCCGGTCGAACCGGGCGACGAAGAGCTCGCCGATGCGGGGCTCGCGCGCGCCGATGTCGGCGGCTACGCGTTCCGCGCCGGACGCGGCTGCGGGCGCTGCCGAGGGACGGGGTTTCGCGGCCGCAAGGCGATCGGCGAACTGCTGCGCCTGACGCCCGAGATCGGCGAACTGATCGTCTCGCGCGCGCCGCTGCGCGCGCTGCAGGAAGCCGCCGCCGCGGGCGGCACCCGCTTCCTGCGCGAAGCCGCGCTCGCGCTCGTGGCGCGCGGCGACACGACGCTCGACGAGGTAAACCGTGTCGTCGCCGTGGCGTGAGTCGCTGCACCTGCTGCTCGCGCCGCACTGCGTGGCACTGCGGCGGGTTGCGCGCGGATGGCGACCAACGCCTGCGCCAACCGTACGTGCCGACGTCGAAGGCGGCGACGGTCACTGGGCTCCCGCCCTCGATGCGCTAGGCGCGCTGCTCGCGTCCGCACCCGCCCGCGGCGCGGACGCGCACGTGACCGTCTCGAGCCACTTTGTCCGTTACGCGCTGGTGCCGGACGATGCGCTGCTCGTCACGCAGGACGATCGCCTGCGATTTGCGCGGCAGAACTTCGTGCGCGTGCACGGACCGGACGCCGAGCGCTGGAACGTACGCGTCGGCGGCGACGCGGGCGCCGCGATCGCCAGCGCCGTCGACGCAGCGTTGGTCGAGGCATTGCGCGCGCTGCTCGCGCGCGCCGGTCTGCGCGCGTGCGCGCTGCAACCGGCGCTGATGGCCGGGTTCAATTCAGCGCGCGCGCAACTGCCCGCGGCCGGCGTCCGACTCTTCGTCGTCGAGCCCGGCATCGCCGTGAGCGCGACCTGGCGCCAGGGCTGGCAGCGCGTGCGCAGCCAGCGCCTCGCGCGGCCGCTGGCGCAAGAGCTGACCGAGGCGATCGATCGCGAACGCGCGCTGGACGACAACGCCGACGATGCGCTCATCTGCGTGCTGCCGCTGGTTCCGGCCGAGGCCACGCTCGATGCCGACGGCGTGCGCGTGCTGCCGCCGCTCTGGCCGGACGCGGCGGCCGGCGAGCCGGCGACTGAGCCGGACGCGAGGCAGGCCGCATGAAAGCGCCTCAGCCATTGCGGCTGGACCACTTCGGGCCGGAGCGACACACCGGGCGCGCCGGCTGGATCCTGCTCACGGCCGCCGTGCTGTGTGCCGCAGTGCTCGCCATGTGGCAGCACGCGCTCGTACAGCAACTCGATGCCGCCGAGCGGCGCGCGGCGCGCGCCACGCCGGCTGCGGCGGTCTTGCCCGCGACGTTCGACCTGCGCCGGCTCGACGATGCCGCGCGGCGTGCGCAGGCGGTCGCGGCCGAACTGCGGCTGCCGTGGGCGGAACTGTTCGATGCGGTCGAAGCCGCGGCCGATCCGTCCGTCGCACTGCTGGCGATCGAACCGGACGCGCGCCGCGCTGCGCTTCGCGTCAGCGGCGAAGCGCGTGACAAGCAGGCGATGCTCGCCTATCTGACGCGGCTCGGCGCGCAGCCGCCGATCGCTCGCGCGCTGCTCGAGTCCCACGCCGAACGCGGCGAAGGCCGGCGAGTGCAGTTCACGCTGATCGCGCACTGGGAGCTGCGGCCGTGACGCGCACGTCGCTCGCAACGGCGCTCGGCGCCTGCCGCCGCCACCTGCGCATGGCCGCCGATCGCCTTGGCACGCCCGGCATGGTCGGCGCGGCTGTGCTCGCCGCCTGCGTCGGCTACTACGCCGGTTCGGTGCGTCCGCTCGCCGATCAAGTCGCTGCGCTCGACACCGTGGCGGCCCAGCCGCAGCGACCGCGTGCGCCCGCTGCGGATCCGGCCGAGCCGGTGCGCCGCTTCGCCGCGGCGTTTCCGGACGAGCGCGAGGTTGCCCCGCTGCTCGCGCGGCTGTACGCGATCGGAGAGCGCGAAGGCGTGCGGCTCGCGCGGGCCGAGTACCGGTTCGTCGAACCCGATGCGCTCGGCATGGTCCAGTACCGGCTGTCGCTGCCGGTCAACGGCTCGTATCCGAGCATCCGCCAGTTCGTCGGCGCTGTGCTCGGCGAGGTGCCATGGGCGGCCGTCACGCAGATCGGCTTGCAGCGCGAACGTATCGGCCAGGGTCGGATCGACGCGCGCATTGAAGTCACGCTGCACCTTCGCGCCGGCAGCGCACGCCACGCGCAGGCGAGCGATGCGCCGCAGCGGATCTCGGCAGCCGAGGCAGTGCGATGAGCCGATCGTTCCTCGCGCTCGCGTTGGCCGCGTTCGCGCTGGGCGCGACGATGCCCGACCGGACCGCGATCGCGGACGGCGAGCGCAGCCCGGTCGCGGCCATCGCACCGCGCGACGCGCAGACTGCGCAGGCGCAGATCGAACTGCCGCGACGCGCGGCCGCGACGGGCAAGCGCGACGTGTTCGCGCCGCACAGTTGGGCGCCGCCGCCCGCGCCGCCGGCGAAACCCAAACCGCCACCCGAACCGCATGGCCCGCCGGCGCCCCCGCCTGCACCGGCACCGCCGCCGCTCGCGCTCGTGTACCTCGGACAGCTCGACGTGCCTGGCGAACCGACCGTGTACTACCTCGCGCAGGGCGATCGCGTGCACGCGGTCGCGGTCGGCGACACGATCGACGGCGTGTACCGGCTCGTCGAACGCGAACCCGGCGGCCTGGCGCTGCTGTACCTGCCGCTGAACGCGCGGCAATTGCTAACACTGAACCGACCGTGACGACGATGCGCCGCCTCCTGCTGCCTGCTCTGCTCGCCTGCCTGCTCGCCGCCTGCGCCACTCCGCTCGCGTTTCGCGAAGGCAAGGCGCTGATGGACGCTGGCCAGTACGAAGCCGGCCTCGACAAGCTCGCGCAGGTCGTCGCGGCCGAGCCCGGCCACGCGGCGTATCGCGCCGAGTACCTGAAGCGGCGCGATGCGGCTTTCGAGCAACTGCTGAAGACGGCGGACTCGGCGCGCAGCGCGGGGCGACTCGACGAAGCCGAAACCGCGCTGAAGCGCGCGCTGGCGATCGGCGCCGACACGGGCCGAGCGCAGGCCGCGCTCGACGCCATCGCGCGCGAACGCCGGCACGTCGAACTTCTGCAGCGCGCGCAATCGAGCCTGAAGCGCGGCGACCGCGAGGGCGCCGCGGTCATGGTCCGCGCCGTGCTGATCGAGAACCCGCAACAGCGCGAAGCGCAGAACCTGCAGCGGCGCATCGACGAGGAGCGCCAGAAGGATGGCATGGCTTCGCCGGTGCTGCGCTCGCGCCTGGCCAAACCGGTCACGGTGCAGTTTCGCGAGGCACCGATCCGTCAGGTGTTCGACGCGCTCGCGCGCTCCACGGGCATCAACTTCATCTTCGACCGCGAGGTGCGGCCGGACCTGCGCACGACGATCTACGCGGCCAACGTTCCGGTCGAGGACGCGATCGACCTGATCCTGCTGCCGAGCCAGCTCGAGAAGAAAGTGCTGTCGGAAACGAGCGTGCTCGTGTACCCCAACACGCCGGCCAAGCAGCGCGAGTACCAGGACCTCGTGATCAAGACGTTCTATCTCGCCAACGCCGACGTCAAGCAGGCGCTGAACATGATCAAGACGATGTTGAAGACGCGCGACGTCTACATCGACGAGAAGCTCAACCTGCTGGTCATGCGCGACACGCCGGAAGCGATCCGCCTCGCGGAGAAACTGATCGCCGCGCAGGACCTCGCGGAACCGGAGGTGGTGCTCGAGGTCGCGGTGATGGAAATCTCGCGCACGCGGCTGACCGAACTCGGCGTCAAGTGGCCCGAGGCGATCGGACTGAGCGTGGTCGACCCGAGCGGCGCGGCACCGCTGCTGCTCGGCGAATTGCGCGACATCAACCGCGACACGATCGCCGTGAGTCCGAATCCGAGCGTGACGGTCAACGCGCGCCGCTCGCGCGGCGACAGCAACCTGCTCGCCAACCCGCGCATCCGCGTGAAGAACCGCGAGAAGGCGCGCATCCTCGTCGGCGACCGGCTGCCGGTGATCTCCGCGATCGTCACGCCGTCGACCGGAACGCCGATCACGACCGAGACCGTCACGTACCTCGACGTCGGCCTCAAGCTCGAGGTCGAGCCGAACGTCCACCTCGACGACGAGGTCGCGATCAAGGTCGGGCTCGAAGTCAGCACCGCGAGCAACCGCCGCACGACGCAGAACGGGACGACCGTCTACGACATCGGGACGCGCACCGCCAACACCGTGCTGCGGCTGCGCAACGGCGAGACGCAGGTGCTGATGGGACTGATCCGCGACGACGACCGCCGGACCGCCTCGGGCGTCCCCGGGCTGGGCGACCTTCCGCTGCTCGGCCGCCTGTTCGCGAGCCATCTCGACGACACGCAGAAGACCGAGGTCGTGCTGTCGATCACGCCGCGCGTCGTGCGCAACATCGCCCGCGCCGAAGTCGCGGTCTCCGAGTTCTGGTCGGGCACCGAGGCCACGCTACGCGCACAGCCGATCGCGCTGCGTCCGGCCCAGCGCGACGCGAGCGCGGAGTCCGTCGCCGGTGCGGAAGCGGCGCAGGCGCCGGTGGACATGCGGCTGCGGTGGACGGGCCCCGAGCGCGCGCGCGCCGGCGCGGAAGTCGAAGTCGATCTGCACGCCTCGGTCCAGCAGCCGGTGACCAGCGCGTCGCTGCAGTTCGCGTTCGATCCGAACGCGCTCGAAGTCGTCGGCGTTTCCGAGGGCGAACTTCTGAAAGCGGGCACCGGGCGGACGAACTTCAGCTTCAAGATCGACCCGGCCGGCGGCAAGGTCCTCGTCAGCATCGTTCGCGCCGGCGCGCCGATCGAAGGCGATGGGCCGCTGCTGAAGGTCAAGATCCGGCCGCGCGCACCGGCCGAGAGAGCGGTGCTGCAGGTCACGCTGGCGTCGCCCGTCGGGCGCGGCGGCCAGCGCCTGACCGCCACCGCAGACGCCGCGCTCGCGCTGGCGGTGACCGGAGCGCCGTGATGAGACCGTTGCGATCGCGCGGCTTCACGCTGATCGAACTGGTCATCACGCTGGCGATCCTCGCGCTGCTGGCGTCGGTGGCGGTCCCGATCGCGCAGCTCGCCGTGCAGCGGTCCAGGGAGCAGGAACTGCGCCGCAACCTGTGGCAGATCCGCTCGGCGATCGACGCCTACAAGCGCGCGTACGACGAAGGCCGGATCGCGCGGCGGCTGAATGCGAGCGGCTATCCGCCTTCGCTCGAAGCGCTGGTCGACGGCGTCGAAGACCTGCGCACACCCGACCGGCGGACGATCTTCTTCCTGCGCCGGGTGCCGCGCGACCCGCTGCATCCGGACGCGGCCGCGCCGGCCGCATCGACGTGGGGCAAACGCAGCTACGCGAGCACCGCGGACGACCCGCGCGAGGGCGAAGACGTTTTCGACGTCTACTCGCGCGCGCCGGGCACCGGCCTGAACGGTCTGCCGTACCGGAGCTGGTGAATGCGCCGCGGCTTCACGCTGATCGAGCTGATCGTCGTGATGGCGATCGTCGCGCTGCTGGTGGCGATCGCCACGCCGCGCTACTTCGCGCACCTGGAACGCTCGAAGGAAGCCGTGCTGCGCGCCGACCTCGCGGTGATGCGCGACGCGCTCGACAAGTTCTACGGCGACCACGGCCGGTTCCCGGACTCGCTCGACGAGCTGGTCAAGCGGCGTTACCTGCGCGCGGTGCCGGTCGATCCGCTCACCGAAAGCGCGACCACCTGGGTCGCGCTCACCGATGCGGCGCGCGGCGGGCTGTACGACGTCAAGAGCGGCGCTCCCGGCCAGGATGCGCAGGGCGTTCGCTATGCGGACTGGTGAGCGCGGATTCGGCTACGTCGGCATCATCCTGATCGTCGCCGCGTTCGGCATCGGGCTCGCCGCGATCGGCGAGCTATGGAGCACGCAGGCGCAGCGCGAGCGCGAGGCCGAGTTGCTGCTCGTCGGCCGCGCGTACCGGCAGGCGATCACGAGTTACTTCGGCAGCACGCGGCCCGGCATGCCCGCCTATCCGCAGCGCCTCGAGGATCTGCTCGAAGACCGCCGCGGACCGGTGCTGCGCCGGCATCTGCGCAGCCTCTACGCCGACCCGATCACCGGCAGCAGCGACTGGGGGCTCGTCACGACCCCCGATGGACGCATCCGCGGCGTGTTCAGCAAATCACAGCGCGCGCCGCTTAAAAGCGCGGGCTTCAGCGCGTCAGAGCCCGCTTTCGAGCAGGCCAAGTCGTATCGGGACTGGCGCTTCGAGCATCTGCCGCGCAACACACCGCCTGCCTCTGCGTCGCGCTGACCCCTTGCGCGCCGGCGCTGCCGTCGCTTGCGAACGGTGCGACAACTTGCCGCGGGCCGCTCGTCCGCCAGGCGTAGGGCGCTGAGAAAAGCGTGTGATAGGTTCCCATGCAAAGAAGACGTGTCGAAGCGGCGATTCGCAGCTCATCGGCACCGCCACCTTCCCCTCGATCAAGAACCGAAACAAGGAGCACTGATGAAGACGCTTTCTCCCACACTTGCAGCGCTCGCCGTCGCTGGCGCCCTTTCGGCCGCCGGCGCAGCGCAGGCGGCCACCGTTACCGAGTGCCGCGCCGCCGTGGGTTTCAACGCTGCGTCGGGCGCCTGGGGTGCCGTCGCCGCAAGCACCGACTACTTCCTGAGCCGGCGCACGGTCGGCTCCTGCGAAGTCAAGGTCGTCGGCAGTTCGAGCAAGGGCAAGCCGACCACCTCGACGCTGCTGCTCGGCGGCCCGATGACGCAGGACGAGTGCAGTCTGTACAACTACCTCTCGTCGGTCGACTCCAAGCTCAATCAGGCGAAGGTCAGCGACGCCTACGTGATGATCAGCGGCATGGTCGCCAAGGTCGGCGACCTGTTCGCGACGGGCAAACTCGGCGCAGCGGGGTACGAGAAGATCCTGCCGGCCGCGCAAGCCGCGCAGCAGTGCATCTACGAGCTGATGACGACGCCCTGAGCGGGCGCCGCACCGAACGCAGCGCAGCGGGTTCGGGAATCGCGCGCGCAGGCGGCGGCGCCGGCGATCAAAGCGGGACGAACAGCTCGACCCGGTTCGCCGCGCACAGCGCCTGCAGTTCGCGCGCGAGCGTCTCGCGGCCGCGCGAGTCGACGAGGTAACGGCGGATCGGTTCGCGTGCCGCTTCGAGTGGAACGACCGCCGCGGCGATCCGCTCTTCGACGCGGATGAGGTGGAAGCCGGATTCGCTCTCGATCACGCCGGAGGTCTCGCCGGGCCGCAGCGCAAAGGCCGCCGCGCGCAGCGGCGCGGCGATTTCGTCGCGCGCCTGCGGATCGTGCGCGCCGCCCCACTGGCGCGTCGGGTGGTCGGAGTGGCGCCGCGCCGCCTCGGCGAAGTCCTGGCCCGCCGCGAGCTGCGCCGCGATCGCCTCGATCCGGGCGCGCGCCTGCGCCCGTTCGGCGGCATCGGCCTGCGGCGGTACCGCGATCAGGATCTCGCCCAGCCGCACGCGCTCGGGCTGGCTGAAGGCGTGCGGATTCGCGCGGTAGAAGGCTTCGATGTCCCGCTCGGAGACGTCGACGCGCTGCTCGACGATCGCCTGGGCGACGCGGTCGGCCGACAGCATGCGCCGCACGTGCCGGCGATAGCCGGCTTCGTCGAATCCCTGCCGCGCGACGCCGCGCAAGAAGCGCTCGCGCGAACCGGCGCGCTCGATCGCCTGCGCCAATGCGCGGTCGACGTCCTCGTCGCTCGCGACGCGGTTTTCGCGCTGCGCCTGCTGCCACAGCAGTTCCTCGTTGATCAACTCGTCCAGCGCGGCGCGCTTGACCTCGCGCGCCTGCTCCGGCCGCTGCAGCCGCGCGATGTTCATGTTGCGCGCGCGCAGGTGTTCCTCGAAACGCCGATCGAGCGTCTCCGACGAGATCGTCACGCCGTTGACCCGGGCCACCGGCACCTGCGCAACGGCCGGTGCAGCGGCCGCCAGCGCCACGACCAGCGTCAATCCACGATGCATCGGTGCGAGCGTCGCGAAGCGTTAGCGAGCGGTGGCCGTGCGGTCGGCGTCGGCCAGCAGCTTCAGCCGTTCGGCGATCGCCAGCGGCGGCGCGTCCGGGCGGATCTTGCTCCAGCGCTTGGCGCCCACGTTGCCTGCGATCAGCAGCGTCGAGTGCGACTCGACCGTCTGCGAAAACTGTCCCAGCTTTTTCAGGATGTGCTCGACGTTGGCGCGCTCGCCGGTCAGGAACGTCCAGCCGGCGACGTCGGCGCTCTGCTTCGCCGCGAACGCCCGCAGCGCTGCGGGCGAGTCGCGCTCGGGATCGGAGGTCAGGGTGACGAAGTGCACGTCGCGGCCGAAACGCTCGCCGATCAGCGCTCGCACTTCGTTCAGCCGTTGCGTGATCAGCGGGCACGCGTCCTGGCAGTGGGTGTAGACGATGTTGATCAACACCGTCCGGCCTTCGAGCACATCCGAATAGAAGCGCAGCTTGCGCCCGTCGTGCGCACGCAGCTCCAGGTCGGTGAAGTACGCGCGCGCGTCGCGCGTGCCCGCCGCGGCGGCCGCGCCCGTGACCGGCGCGATCGCGTCCCTCTGCGCAGGCGCGTCGCGGCCGTCATGCGCCGCCGCAGCGCCGCCGACGATCAACGCCAACCATCCCATCCACCGAGCGACCATCTCGCATCCTCCGTTCCGTATGTGCTTCAGCGCCGCTCGATCGCGATCCAGTCGGAGACGGCCTTGAACCCGCCCTGCGGTTCGATGGCGACGACATAGCCGCCGAGCGCGCCGACGCGGCGGCCCGGCCCGTAACTGATCGGCGGCAACGGCCCCGCGTCGAAGCGATGCAGCCCCTCGACGGCCCGCGCGAAGCGCTCGCGGCTCACGTCGCGGCCCGCCCGGCGCAGGCCTTCCTCGACGATCGCCATGGCCGCATACGCAAACCGCTGCGCGGCTGCGTGCCGGTCGCCGAGGGCGCGTTCACGGCGCAGCTTCTCGTAGCTGCGCGCCGCGGCGCTCGTCTGCGGGGCGTCTGCGCGCATCGGGTAGGCGCCGAAAAGTTTTCCGGCGAACGCCGATGGCGCCGCCGTCATCGCGCGCGCCAGGCCCGCGTTCGGCGTGAAGATCGACGGGTGCCATCCCATTCGATCCGCGGCGGCCACCAGCGCGGCAAACTCGCGCTCCGTGCCCGCGAACAGCACGCCTCGAACACCGAGGTGCATCAACCGCGCCACGGCGCCGGGGTCGAGCGCCGCGTCCGCGCGAAGCGCTTCGATCCCAGCGCACTGCTGCCGCGCGCACTCGTCTCGCAACGCCTGCGCGGTCGGCCCGTCGGGATCAGGCACGAACGCTGCCCAGCGTTGCGAACTTAGCGCCGCGTTGCCGGCGGCGAACGCGAGCAGCACGCGCGCGAGATCGGCCTCGCCCGGCAGCAGGAAGTAGGTCTGCAACGACGCCTCTGGCGTGGCCGCCAGCGTGAACGGGCCGATCAGTCCGAGCCGGCGCGCGTCGGCGAACTGCATTAGCCGCTCCTCGGACCCGACCGCATACGGGCTCACCAGCGCAAACACGGGGTTCGCGGCAAAGCGTTCCGCGGCCTGTTCGAGATCGGCGGCGACGACCAGTTCCAGGCGGCGCCCGTGCACGCCGCCGCGCTCGTTCAGATCGCCGACGTAGGCCCGCAGCATCGCGCGGATCGCGCGTCCGATCTCACCCGCGGGCCCGTCGTCGGGCAAGACGGTTCCCAGGCGAAGCGTGGCGTCGGAAACGCCCGGATCGCGCTCGCGCGCGAGCACCTTCAGATAGGCCGTCAACGCGGCGACTTCGGATGCGGCCAGCGCGTAGCGCGGCATCGCTGCATCGATGCGTCCGCCAGCCGGATCGAGGCCCTCCGTGAGCGCGCGCGCGAAGCTGCGTTCGTCGAACGGTCCGTGCGCCCGCCCGCCCGGATGCCGGTGGCCGTAGGGCTTGGTCAGTTCGTCCCAGGTGATGTCGGGCGGCAGCACGCCGCCCTCCGGCCGGCCGCGGCCATCGGCGCCGTGGCAGTTGCCGCAGGCCACGACGGATCCGCTCAACGGCGCACTCGCCGGGCCGAGCAGCGCCCGCAGCGGCTCACCGCGCAGCGTGCGGCCTTCGTGATAGATGCGCCGGCCCAGCGCGATTGCGGAGCCGTCCGTGGCCGACACGGGCGCGACGAGCGCCGCGGCGATCGTCGCAGCGGTCAGCGTCCTCATGCCGTTGCAGCCGCACGCGCGCATTACCGCGCCGCCGTCGCGCGTTCGGCCGCCCGCCGCTCGACCTCGACGAGGATCTCGGCGACCGAAGGAAACCCGTACAGACGCGTCCACCGCCCGGACTGCGCGTCGCCGATCATGACCATCGCCGGGTGATCCTGAGGATCGGGCGTATACGCGCCGAAGCCCTTCAACGCCGCGTCGACCGCGTCCTTGCGGCCCGTCAACCAGATCCAATGCGTGCCGGCATCGTGCTTGGCCGCGTACGCGCGCAGCCGCGCCGGCGTATCGCGCTGCGGATCGACCGTGATCGACACGAGCCTGACCTGCGTGCCGAGCCGGGCTCCGAGCCTTTCCTGCACCTGCGCGAAGGTCGCCGATGCGACCGGACAGACCGTCGTGCACGTCGTGTAGACGAAATTGACGACCGCGACGCGGTCGCCGAGCACGTCGGACCTCAGCCGGCGCTCGACGCCGTACCGGTCGACCAGCGGGATGTCGTCGAGCTGCACGCGCACGTTGGCCGCTGGCGCGTCGGTCTTCGCGTGATGGCCTGTTCCGTGCGCGAGCGCCGCGTTGACACCAAACACCCCACCGAGCAAGAGCGCGGCCGCGATTCGCGTGCTTGCCGCGCGGGAGCGCTCGCGCGCCGTCGCCATCATCGACGGTCCCGCTCGGCGAGCTTGCCGTCGACCGCCTGCAGCGTCAGAAAGGGCAGCTCGCCAAAGCCTTTTCGCAGCGTCGCCGACGCGACGTACACGTAGTAAGCGCCCGGCTCGGTAAACGCCGCTCGCGCCTCGTACACGCCGTCACCGACCTCCGACGCGGTCACCTCCCCGCGCCGGCGGCCGGGCGCCAGTACGACCATGACGCGCACATCGGCGAGGCCCGTGCGCGGCTCGCGTCCCGTTGCATCGGCGATCCTGAAGCGGATGGGCACATCGGCGCCCGCGTCGACCCGCCGCGACTCGACCAGATACTCGAGCTGGGCGCCGTCGCGCGCCGCCGCACGCCGCGGATTGACTGCGGCCTGCGTCGCAAAGCAGTGGAGCATGCGCGGCGAGTCCAGCGAGAACGCCACGTCGAACTTCCCCGCGGCGGGCATCCTGACCCGCGCCGCATACACGCCGGGTTCGATCTCGCGCAGGCTGCGATCGACGACGATTACCGCGCGCGCGGCGGCACCCTGCGTCTGATAGTTGCTCGCCGCCGCATTCATCCCTTCCATGTAGAAGTACGTCGTGTTGTCGGCCGGGTTGACGACGAGCACGCCGGCATCGCCGGCCGCCGGTGCGATCGAATCTGCGATCGCCAGCTCGCCCGCCGCCTTGGGCGGACGCGCACCGGCGGCAAAGCTCTGCACCGTCGGCTGCTTGCCCGAACCCAGCGAGGCCAGATTGATCATGCTGACGCGCTCGCTGCCGAGCGAACGCACATAGGCGAACGCGCGCGTGAACGCGAGCTGATACGGCTGCCCGGGTACGGCGATGTCGTGGACGACGCGATTGCTCGACGGGTCGATCACGTGGACCTTGTCGTCGGCGGTGTTCAGCACCAGAAGCCAGCGGCCGTCGGGCGTGAAGCGCGCCGGCCCCAGTCCGGGCGCGAGCGCGATCCGCGCCTGCGTCGAAAAGTCGTCGGGATGGATCGCGTACAGCACGCCGCTCTGCGCTTCGGCGACGTACAGCAGACGCGACAGTGCCGAGTAGGCGAGCGCAATCGGCTGGCCGCCGACGGCGATCTCGCGCACGGCGGCGAGCGTACGCACGTCGATCACGGTGACGGTGCCGTCGTTGCGGTTGCTGACGAAGGCCCAGCGGCTGTCGCTCGACAGCGCGATCTCGTGGTGGCCGCGTCCGACCGGAATCGTCGCGAGGGGCTTCAGCGCGTCGGCGTCGATCACCGTCACGCTGCCGCGCTCTCCTGCCGGCGCATTGTTGCCGACCCACAGATAGCGTCCGTCGGGTTGCAACGCCAGACGCGTCGCACCCGGGCCGGCGCGTACGTTGGCGGCCACCTTGAACGTATCGGCTTCGATGGCCGCGACCCGACCGGCCGCCGGCATCGACACGAAGATGCGCCGGTCGTCGCCGCTGCGCGCCAGATCGGCGCCCGCGCCTGCAAGCGGCACGCGCGCCAGCGTGCTCGTGCGTCCGACCATCGACACCTTGGGATCGACGATCGACAGCGACGCGTCGCGGTTGAGCACGACGACGTAGTAGCTGTTCAGGTCGGCCATCGGCCGGATGCCGACGATGCCCTTCAGGTACAGCGCGATCTTGTCCTTGCACGACTTCTGTTCCGCGCCGTCCTTGTTGCGCAGGTTCTCGGCGACATCGAGCCAGGCGCCGGGGGCGAGCCCGCGCATCGGGCGGCCGGTCGAGGCTTCGCGGATGCTGAAGCGCAGTTCGGCGAGCTCGTCCTCCATCAGCGCGGCGGCGTCCGCCGCAGGTCTCGCTTCGAACTCGACGACGACGCCCTCCTTGACGTAGCGCCGCGCGTCGGTTGGCGCGTCGGCGGGCGGCTGCGCCGCGATGCAGGTGCACGCCGCAGACCATGCAATGGCGGTCGCGAGCGCGTTCGAGGCGGACTTCATGCGTGAGACTCTTCGGCAACGACAGTGTCGGCGGCTGAACGGCGACGATTCCGAACCGAAACGCGCGACACGCTCGATGCATCGTGGTGCCTGCTGAAACTTAGCCGACAATCCCCGCGAGCGGTTTGCGTCACGTTGTCGCAGCGTGCGCCGGCGATCCTGTGTCAGCGCACGCCCGAGCTCCGCAAAACAAACGAGGGCGCAGCGCGCGACGCGCCCTCGTCAATCCCCGCTGGTCACCGCGCCTCTGTTCCGCAGTGGGCGCTTGGACGTGCCGCGCGCGGCGATTCGATTCGGCTGCTGCTCGATGTCGCGGAAGGTCGGCGCGATGCGCCGGCACGCGACGTTCGCGCGGTCCTTCGAAAACGCGGCGGGGCGCGGCTCGTACCGCGCCCCGTTCGTCGACCTCACCGAAAGCGCCTCGTCGACCCGAGAGTCGACGCGCGCTTCAGCACCGCTTCGCCTACTCGACCCGCAGGATCCCCCACAGGCCGCTCGCGCTACCGAACGAGCCCACGTCGCGGAACAGGTAGTCGCCTTTCACGCCGTTGGCGCCGCCCGCCTTCGGGAACCGGAAGGTGAAGTGCGAGTACGGCGTGATGCTCTCCTGCGCCCCTTGCGCGAATCCCATCGGGTTGTCGCCGATCGAGCGCGACCCGACGGTGTTCATGTTGCACGCGCCGGTGAGTCCGTTGCGCGCTTCACCGGGGCACACGTAGGGGTCGCGCTGCCAGACGTGGCCGTGGAAGGCGAGCGTGGTGCCGCGCGAAGTCCCGTGCGGAACGGCCGCGTGAACCCGCACTTCGTCGCCCGCCTTGGCCTTGAACACAGGCGTCACCGGATCGGCGTTGCCGGCGATCGAGTTGCTGAAAGCCGCGTGCGCATTCGGAATGCCGCCGTAGCAGCCCGGCCCGCAACCGTCGCCGCCGAACGGCGCCTGCGGCGCGATGCCGAAGCGGAACCACACCGGTTCGGTGCCGTAGTTCAGCGCCATGGCGCTGTTGTCCTGGCTGTCCTCGGGAATTCCAATGCCTTGGCCGTTCATGTGCTCGACCGCCGCGCCGTCGGCGTAGCGCTGGTTCAGATCCTTCGTCAGCACCAGCATGAAGTCGCGGAACTTGGTGCCGTCGCTGCGCGTGATCGTCGCCTGCGCGTGCTGGCCCGCATCCTCGGCGATCGTCGCGCCCTGCGGCGTCACGACCATGCCGCCGACCAGCGACTTCTGACCCTGCTTGATCTTGTCGGCCGGGCTCAGACCGAAACCGCCGAACTCGACCGGGGTCGCCACGATCGCGCGGCCGTTCTTGCCGCTCGGCGTGTCGACGAGGTCGCCCGCGTACCAGCGGAACGTGCCTTTGCCGACATTGCCGTTGGTGACCGGCGGCACCGTCTGCGTCACGTTGACGCCGACGTTCATGCCGAGGTGCGACTGCACGTCGACCGCCAGCAACTGCGGCACGACGCCCACGTGGCTGGAAGCGCGGATCAGATTGTTGTCGAACGGGACCGAGCCTTCGGGCCGATCGCGGTCGCGCTTGTTGACGCCCATCAGGTTGCCGAGCGTCGGCAGATCCGGCGCCTTGGCCGGCAGGCGATTGAACACGGTCAGGTTGACGCACTCGCCCGCATTGGCGCGCAGGACCAGCGGCTCCGCCTTGACGCCTGCCTTCAGTCGAACCGGACAGTTCGCGTTGGCCACGCCCGGAACGCTGCTGCTGCCTTTGCACGCACCGCTGCCGGCCACGCCGCCGCGCGACGGATCGGGCTCGAGGTCGGACACGCGCACGTAGAGCATCGCGGTCGGGTCGTGCAGTGGCCCTCTGTGCACCGGCAGCGTGATCGACTCGCCGCCTTCGCCCACGACGGTTTGGCCGCCGACCTCGGTCGTGCGCGGGTTGTATACGAGCGTGCCGCCCGCGGCGTTCAGAAGCGCGCCCACGTGCTGCGCGTCCGTACCTGCCGGGCGGATCGTGACGCCGGCGGGCCTTGGCAGCAGGTCGTTCGCGAGGATCGCGACGACGTCGTGGCTGCGCGCAGTGGCGGCGACCGGGCACACGCCGTCGAAATCGCGACGGTTGGTCACGCGCGCCGGTGTCGGGTCGGTGTTGTTCGGCAGCGTGAACAGGTCGGCGCGCAACGCGTCGTAGGTGCGGATCAGACCCCAGGTTCCACTCCACCAGCCGTCCATCGACGAGTCGATGTTGTAGGCGTAATCGCGCGTGCCCTTGACGGTGCCGACCGGCTGCAGGATCGGCATGCGCAGCGTGAACTGCTCGGAGATGCCCGCGGCCTGCGAATTGCGCCACCCGGCATTCGGCTGCGTGCCGAAACCGGAGCCGCCCTGCAGCCACTTGAGCCCCGCGATCATCGCGTTGTGCTCCTCCTCGAAGCCGCCGGCCTGGATCTTCACGCGCACCGTGTCGCCCTGATAGGCACGGATCATCGGCGTGAACGGGTCGCCGCCTTCGGTCGCGGTCGGCGCATTCAGCGTCCGCGTCCAGAAACCGAGCTGCTGTTCGGTCATGTTCAGCGCGGCAATCCGGCGCGTGATGGGCGCGGTCGTTCCATCCCTGTTGACGATCTTCGAGGCGAGCGCGAACGCAAGATCGCCCTCGGTCCCGTCGGCCTGCATTCCCGCCCTGCCGTCCGGGCCGATCTTGGCCGGATCGAAGACGCGCAGCGCGATCGGCTCGTTGCGGTAGTTGACGACGTGCATGCCCGGATCCTCGACGTCGATCGCCTGCGGGCACGGGCGCGTCAGCACGACCGCGCCGGCACCGTTCTTGACGCAGTCCTTCGCCTCGACGACCAGGTCCGGATAGAGCGGATTGATCTGGAAGCGCGCGGGCGGGTTGATCGCCACGCGGAACGACTCGGTGATCGTGGTGCCGGAGACGTTGCCCGGGTTCGGGATCCACGCGACCGGGTCGAATCCGGCCGGCGGCGGCTGGTACGTGGCGATCGGGCGCCCGTCGGGCCCCGCGCCGACGTACTTGCCGGCTTCGTACGCGTGCTGGAAGTCGCTGAACTCGAAGTAGAACTCGCGGAACGCGCCGACGGTTTCCGGCTTGGTCGTCACACCTTCCGGTGCGGTCGTCGGCGGAAGGATCGCCGCCTGCCAAGACGTCGGCCCGCCGTCCATGCGGCCGCCTGTGCCGTTCGGGCCGGCGCCGAGCTGCTGGCCGGTCTCGTTATGCACCCAGGTCGAACCCGCCGGCTGCGCGAGCACGGTCGCGTACAGGCCGATCTGCTGATGCGACGACGGCCCGAAGTGATCGTGCGTGAAGATGATGCCGAGCCCGCGGTCGACGCCGTCGGTGTTGACCACCGGGTCGGCGAACCAGCGCTGCATCGTCGTGCGCGCGCCTTTCCATTCGGCGCGATTGAACTGGCCGAAGTACGGGTGATCCTTCGCGTGCAGCATCGGCACCTGTACCGTCTGCCCGGCGAGCGCGCCCGAGGTGCACTGGTGCGATTCGATCGCGGCGCCTTCGGCGGGCGCAACGGTCGCGCGGCCGTCGCACGCCTGCTCGACGTTCCACTCGTTGATCGCGTGGATGCGTTCGCGCACGGCGCCCGGCGACAGCGTGCCGTCCTCGTAGTTCCAGCCGTTGGCCGCACCGTCGGTCGTCGTCAGATCCCACTTCGGCAGATGGATGTGCTGGCCGATGATGTCGGTCGGCGTGCGCACCTGGTAGTCGTCCATCTCGTAGTACTCGGGCACGAGGTTGGTGTGCGAGTACACGGCGCAGTCGAAGGTGTTCAGCCGCATCACCAGCGGCTCCGGCGGCTGCTGCTTGGTGATCACGGGCACCGCGTCTTCCCACAGCGTGATGATCCGCTGCTGCGGGAAGTGGTAACCGACCTTGTTCAGGATCGCGTCGAACTGGATGTTGACGCCCTTGTACTTGCGCGGCGTGTCGGCGTTGAAAGCGCTGCGGCCGCGCGTGTTCATGAAGCCCGCGCCCGGAAGCGAAGCGCCGACGCTGGCCGATGCACTGCCCGCCTCGCCGCTGAAGAAGCGGCCGAGGAAACCGGCGGCGAGCCGCGCGCCGTTGTCGTCGACGCAGGGTTCGTGAAAGGGCGCACCGACCGCGGGGGGTGCACCGTTGACGATGAACGTCGCCGCGACCGCTTGACCCGAAGCGAGGTCCATTTTCACCGTCGGATGCGCGCGCCGCGAGTGAAAGCCCATCGCGACCTTCTCCGCGTCGGTGCCTTCCTCGGGGAAGTACACGGGCTTGGCCTTGGCGACGATTTTGGTGAAGTCGCGAGCGCTGACGACGTTGGCCTCGGTCGCGCCGCCCGCGGCGTAGCCCTGCAGCGCGCTGCGCGGCAGCCCGCCGTCGTGGCCGTCGGCCTGGTCCGGCACGATGCCGGCCCACAGCGGATTGCCGGAGCTGGCCAGTTGCGTCGCCTTCGTGCGGTCGAGCATGTCGAGCACCGGCGTCGGCGGCCGCTGGCCGACCGTGTCCTCGATGCCGGCGACCCAGAACGGATAACCCGGATTCTTGTCGTCTGGGGTACCTGCGATGCCGTCGGGACCGAGCATGTCGGCGCGGTCGATCTGCGCAAGGCTGCCGACCGGGCGCCCGCTGGGCGTCGTCAACGGATTGGCCTTGACCGTGACCTTCGCCGGGATCGGCGCCATGCCCTTGCCTGGCAACGGCACGATGCCCACGATCGGGATGCCTGCGATCACTTCGCCGTCAGGAAGCGCCCGTGCGCCGGCGGCCGGCGTGCCGTCCTTCAGCGCCCAGCGCGTCGCGTGAAACGTGCCCGCCTTGCCTTCGACCGTGACGCCGCCCACGCTCGCCTGCAGCAACGTGCCTTCTTCCAGCACATCGTAATTGCGCCAGTGGTACCACATGCCCTGCGCGAAGTGCGGATAGAAGTGGCAGTGGAAGATCGCATCGCCCGCGCTCTTGTTGCGGTTGCCCGAGCCGCCGAAGTTGATCTCGTACGTGTACCCGACGCCCGGTCCCAAGCCTTGCGCGTCGAGGTAGTTCGCGTTGTCGTCGTTCGGGTTGTACAGCCACTGGTGATTGTGCAGGTGGAAGACGTGCTGTTCCTTGCCGACGTGCGTATTGCGGAACTTGACGAAATCTCCGATGTAGCTGTGATGCACGTTGCTCGGATCGGCGGGGTACAGCGCGTAGTTCGCTTTCGGCCCGACGAAGGCCGGATCGGGCGGCTGTCCGGGCGCAAGCGTTTCGAGCCCGACGTTCGCGGGTACGTCGACCAGCACCGCCGGGTCGCCGACGGTGAACGAGGTCAGGAAGAACTCCTCGTACGCGCACGTCAGGCAGTCGTGCATCGGTCCCACGCCGAGCCGGTTGGCGATGATCTCGCTGCCGATTCCGCCTGAGCCGAAATTGATCATGAACGCGTCCTTGACACCGGCCAGCACGTACCCGAAGACCGGGTCGTTGTAGAAGCCCGGAAAGGCCTGCGTTGCCGCGGCCTCGTCGTGCCAAACCTGCGCGAAGTCGCGGAACGGCTCCAGGCGATTCGGGACGGTCGGGTTGCGATAGCCCTTGCTTTCGAGCGGATACGTCGACGGTGGGAAGGTGCCGTCGGCATTCGGCCCGAGGACCATCGCTTCGAGCTCGGCGTGGACGATCGCGTTGCCTTGGATCGTATTCAGGATCGGCAGCCCGGCCTTGCCTTCGGCGATCCAGGGCTGCTGGTTCGGATAGGTAGCCTCGTAGTCGATGATCGGATGACCGGACGCGGTCCGTCCGGTCGTGGCCAGGCGCATCTCTTCCTCGAGGGCCAGGCTGCGATAGATGCGCGCGCCGGTGGGCTCGACGATGACCTGGCCGAACAGGCCGTTGTCCGAATTGCCGTAGTTGGCGTCGGCGCCGACCGTCGATCCGTAGCTCGTGACGAGAAACACGCCCTCCTTCTCGCCGTACAGCGTGTAGACCTGCGTGCGCGACTGCGTCGAGCCCGACCCATCGGCCCCGGCCAGACTGTTGGCGTTCTTGCCGACGAAGCTGCTGTCATCGGCGATGCCGTTGACGAGCTGCATCCCGTTGACGTGGAAGCCGACGTGCCGGTCGGCCACCTGCTCGTCGATGATGACGTTGAACGGTGGCGTGTCGTTCGGACGCGGCGTCTTGTTCGGATTGGCCTGCGGCGTCAGCAGGTTGGTCAGCGTCACCTGCAGGCAGTCGCCGCGGGCGATGCGCAGCACGAGCGGCCGGGGTCGCTTGTCGGGACGCAGTTCGACGTTGCCGGCGAGATCCGTGCGCGCGACCTGCGTGAGCGGCTTCAAGTTGTCCGAGTCGTCCGGATTGCCGCGGTTGTTGAACACGACGTCGCGCTTGAGCGCGTACATCATTCCGTTGATGTTCGCCGCCCCGAGCCGGTTGTACATGAGCGGCTGGTCGAAGGCGACGACGTCTGCCGTCAGCGTCCGCGCGCAGGTGATCTGCGCCCTCGCTTCACCGGCGGCAAAGAGGGCTGCGGCTCCCAGGGCTGCTGCCGCCATCGCCGTGCGAACCGCGGTCATCGCGGTCAGCTGCATTGCAACAACTTTGCGCTCGTCGTTCGACATCGTCGGCTCCTTTCTTGACCCGACCGCCCCCAGCTCACCGGAAGCTTCAGTCACTGTTTTTCTCGTATCCGAGAAACTGCCGTTTGTCGCAGACTCGCCACGAATGTCAGACCACCGGGCTTACCCTATTTGCCGGGTGGGTAGTCGTCCGTACGATCTGGGTCAATGCCCCGCGGCGAGCAGGTCAGTACCATGCTTGTGGTAACTCAGTAACTCCTCTTCGTTAGCCCAAAGGTAGTGCGATGTCCGCAGTGCCAACAGATGACACGGTGTCGCGCGGCGCTTTGTCGCACCCGGAACGAAGCGCAGCGCAGTCCGATCGGAATGCGAGACGGCCTTTGCGAAGCGTCGTGATCGAAGACGGGTCGCTGCGTTCGCAACTGCGCGTGCTCGCCGTACTGCGAAGCGTAGCGGTGCTCGTGCAGGTGACTGCGATCGGCGCGTTGACGTTGGTCTGGAGCGTCGAGCTGCCGCTGATGCCTTCGCTCGCAACCTTCGCTTTCGGGATCGCACTCGTCGCTGTCCTCGCCTTTCGGCTGCGACAGCCCCTCGCGGTGACACAGCACGAGTTCTTCGCCCACTTGCTGTGCGACATGGTCTGGCTTTCCGTGGCGCTGTACTGGATGGGGGGCGCGCGCCACAACCCGTTCGTCGATCTGTACATCGTGTACGTGGGTATGGCGGCGCTCGTTCTGAACTGGCGCTACACCGCCGTGGCGCTGGCGGCCGCGCTGTCGGCGTATGCGCTGCTGCAGGTCAACTACGTCGAGCTGCGGCTCGACGCGGCGCGCGCACAGGGCGTCGATTTCGAGAGCATCGCGCACACGACCGAATTTCTGCTGCTGAGCGCGATCGTCGCCTACTTCGGATACCGCGTCTCGAAGGTCGGTCGCCGCCATCTGAAGATCGCCGCCGACAGCAAGGAACGCGATGTCCGCAAGGAATCCGCGTTGAACCTCGCGTCGCTCGCCGCCGGCGCAGCGCACGAGATGAGCACACCGTTGACGACGATGGCCGTGCTGGTCGGCGAGATGCGGCGCGGCCGGATTTCGCCCGACGAGCAGCGCGCGAACCTGGACGCGATCTGGAACGCGATCCAGGCGTGCAAGCGTTCGTTGGGCGACATGGTCGTCGCGGTCGGTGCGGACCAACTGCCCGAGGACGAGCCGCAGCAGGCGGTCGGCTTCCTGCAGGAGGTGATCGACCGGTTCAAGCTCATGCGCCCCGGAGTGCCGGTCAGCCTGACGGTGCAGTGTGACCGGAACACGGCGCTGCGCACCGGTGCGACGCTGCGCCAGAGCGTCCTGTCACTGATCGTGAACGCGGCGGACGCCTCGCCGGGATCGGTCGGCGTCGTCCTTCGCTGCGGGCCCGATAGCGCGCAGATCGACATCCTGGACCGCGGGCCCGGCATCGCGCCAGAAGTGCGCCAGCGTCTGGGAACGAAGCCATGCACGACCAAAGGCGGCGGTAGCGGCCTCGGCGTCTTTCTTGCGCACCTGAATCTCGCGCGCGTCGGCGGCCAGCTCGAGTTCCTCGAGCGCGACGGCGGCGGTACCTGCGCCCGGATCACCCTCCCCATCCATGACTGCCGACACGAAGGATCTTGATCGCAACGCTGCTGAAGCAGCGGCGACCCAGGCCGGCGCCGACGAACGGCCGACACTGCTGCTCGTCGACGACGACGAGTCATGCCGGTGGGCGGTCGGCCGCGCGTTCGAGCGCCGCGGCTACGCGGTCCGCACCGCGGCGACGGTCGCCGAGGCGCTCGAGATCATCGAGGGGCAGAGTCCGGAATTCGCGGTCATCGACCTGCGCATGCCCGGCCCGTCGGGGCTGACGCTCGTCGCAAAACTCAAGCAGGCGGATCCGAACACGCGGATCGTGGTTCTGACCGGTTACGCCAGCGTCGCCACGGCCGTCGAAGCGATCAAGCTCGGCGCGACCGATTATCTGGTCAAGCCCGTCGACGCCGACGCGATCGAAGCCGCCTTCGGTCATTCGGCGGGCAATCCCGAGCGCGACACGCAGGACCAACTGCTTTCGGTGGATCGCCTCGCGTGGGAACACATCCAGCGTGCGCTTGCGCAGAACAACGGCAACATCTCGGCGACCGCTCGCGCGCTCGGCATGCACCGCCGCACCCTGCAGAGAAAGCTGAACAAGCGCCCGGTGCGGCGCTGAGGTCCGGCGCGGGCATAATCTGCGCCATCGGGCAGGAGAGAAGCCGCGCGCGGGGTGCGGCGCAACGCGGCGCAAAGATCGCTTGAAGTTCCCCGTCAAGTTTATGCCGCCGATCGTGTGGCTGGTGCGCACGCTGGTCGGCGCGTACCCGCACTGGGTCGGTTCGGCGCCGAGCGCGAACCAGCGCATCTACTTCGCCAATCACACCAGCCACCTGGACACGGTCGTGCTCTGGGCGGCGCTTCCGGAGAGCCTGCGCGCGAACACAAGGCCGGTCGCGGCGAAAGACTACTGGGGCGGCGGCGGGCTGCGCACGCAGATCGCGCGCGACGAACTGAACGTCGTGATGATCGACCGCGCGCGCGAGGATCCCGAGGCCGACCCGCTCGATCCGCTGCGCGACGCGCTCGAGCACGGTTTTTCGCTGATCATCTTTCCCGAGGGCACGCGCAGCGCGCAACCGCTGCCGGGGCCGTTCAAGTCGGGGCTGTATCACCTCGCCGTCGAGTTCCCGCACGTCGAACTGATCCCCGTGTACATCGAGAATCTCCATCGCAGCATGCCCAAGGGCGCGCTGCTGCCGGTGCCCATCATCTGCACGGTGCGCTTCGGCGCACCGATCGCGCTGCGCGAAGGCGAGACGAAGGAGCAGTTTCTCGAACGCGCGCGCAACGCGGTGATCGCGCTGGCGCAGTAGGGGTACCGATGCAACTGACGCTGCACGAAACCTTCTTCGCGGTGCTGGGCGGACTGGTCCTTCTGTTCGCCACCGCCACGCTGCTCGGCGGGTGGCTGCAGACCCGTGCCGTCGACGCCGTCAAGCTCGCGTGGATCGGCCAGCTCAATGCGCGAATCCGCGCTTCGTGGGCGATCGTGCTGCTGTTCGCGATCGCGTTTGCCGTGGGCAGCGGCGCGCTCGTGCTGACCTTCGCGATCGCGTCGTTCTTCGCGCTGCGCGAGTTCGTCGCGCTGACACCGACGAAGCCGTCGGATCACTGGGCGCTGGTGCTTGCCTTCTACGTCGTGATCCCGCTGCAGTACGCGCTCGTCTACACGGGCTGGCACGGCATGTACGCGGTGCTGATCCCCGTTTACGTATTTCTCGTGCTGCCGGTCGTGATGGCGCTGAAGCAGGACATGGAGCGCTACCTCGATCGCGTGGCCAAGGTGCAGTGGGGACTGATGATCTGCGTGTTCTGCGTCAGCCACGCGCCGGCGATCGCGCAGCTCGAGATCGCCGGCTACGAAGGCCGCAGTGCGCTGCTGCTGCTGTATTTCCTGCTCGTGCTGCAACTGTCCGAACTGCTGGCCGTGATCGCGAGCGCCGCGATCGGCCGCACGCCGCTGCGCTCGGATCCAAACAAGAGCCGCGAAGGCGTACTGCTCGGCGGAGTCGGCGCCACGCTGATCGGCACCGCGCTGTGGTGGATGACGCCCTTCACATGGTGGCAGGCGGCGCTGATGTCTGCGGCGATCGTCGTCGCCGGGTTCATGGGAGGTCTCGTGCTCGCCTCGGTCAAGCGCAGCCTCGGCGCCCGCGACTGGTACGACGGCGCCCAGCTCTCGCGTGGTGTGCTCGACCGGCTCGACGCTTTGTCCTTCGCCGCGCCGGTGTTCTTCCACCTCACCTGGTACTTCTTTACCGACTAGGGCTGTTGCCCGCGAGCCACAGCCCGGCGCCGTTCGTTTGACCTTGAACAGCCGTCGGCGAGGGATGTCGAAGATTCATGCGTTCGTCTACTTGGCAGTCGGCGCGAATTCGCGCTGCAATGTGTCCGTGAGTGGGACTGCCGGCGACTGTGAATGGAGGAGGACTCATGCGCGACCGTTCCGTCTTCCACCGAGCCCTCAATGCATCGATCGCGCTCGGCGCGATCGCAGCGGCTCTGCCCTCGCTTGCCGCTGAACCGGCGCCGCAGGGCGAAGCCAGCACCGCCTCGCTTTACCGGCTCATCGACTCGACGCCGCTGATCTCCGCGCGCCGGCCGGCACCGGGTCTCGGCGCCCGTCTCGAAGGCAGCGCATGGTTGGCACCGCGCCACGAGCTCCGCCTGAGTTCAGCGCCGCTGTCCGGCGCCGACTACGCGCAATGGCTGGACGGTGTTTCGTTCGCGACGCTGTCGAGCACGCCCACGCTGCGGCTCGACGCCTATCGCGCGACCTACCGGTATACCTTTCTCGAACGGCGCGACTGGCAATGGAAGGTCGGAGTCACCGCCAACCTGCGTGCGTTCGACGACCTGTTGCGCCCGGGGCTGACCTTCGGGCAGCGCCTGCGCTTCGGCAGCCCGCCCCAGGTGCACCTCGCCGGCGAGGGTCGGCTCGCCGACCGGTGGCGGCTCTCCTTTGACGCCGACAGCCCGACGACGCTGCGCGGCCGGTCGCTCGACCTTGGCCTGCGCGTCAGCTACTCGCTGAGCCCGAACTTTTCTCTGTACGGCGGCTATCGCCTTACCGATCCCGCCGCCGAGGGCGACGACACCTACACCGGCGGGCTCGCCAATAGCGCGAACGTCGGCATGCGGCTGCGCTTCTGACAGCGCGGCCGTCGCAGGCTGCCGCTTGCCGCAGCGCCGCAGATTCGGTTACATTGCTGACCGTGCGCGCGTCTGACCGACCGCGCCCCAATGAAATGACCGCTGCGCGCTTCTACTTTTTCTACTTTTTTGGCTTTTTCCGGCCTGAGGCGGAAAGAGTCGATCGGCGCGCGTAGACAGACCGGATTCGACACCCACCGCCAGGCCCGAAACCTGGCGGTTTTTTTTTGCCGGGCCGGGCCACCGACGAAAGAGGCCCCGATGGACGGAGCAGGACCGATGAAGTACATGACCGACGATCTGCGGATCAAGGAGATCAAGGAACTCGTGCCGCCGGCGCACCTGCTGCGCGAGTTTCCCTGCGGCGAGGCCGCATCGCGGACCGTGTTCGAGGCGCGGCAGGGGATCCATCGCATCCTGCACGGCATGGACGACCGGCTCGTCGTCGTGATCGGTCCGTGCTCGATCCACGACCCGAAGGCCGCGCTCGAATACGCGCGCAGGCTTGTCGCTGAACGCGAGCGCCTGCGCGCCGACCTCGAGGTCGTGATGCGCGTGTACTTCGAGAAGCCGCGGACCACCGTCGGCTGGAAGGGACTGATCAACGATCCCGATCTGGATGGCAGCTTCCGCATCAACCACGGCCTGCGAGTCGCGCGCGAATTGCTGATGGAGATCAACGAGCTGGGGCTGCCGGCGGGCTGCGAGTACCTGGACATGATCACGCCGCAGTACATCGCCGACTTCGTGAGCTGGGGCGCGATCGGCGCGCGCACCACCGAGTCGCAGGTGCATCGCGAACTCGCCTCGGGGCTGTCGTGCCCGGTCGGCTTCAAGAACGGCACCGACGGCAACATCCGGATCGCCGCCGACGCGATCAAGGCCGCGCAGCAGCCGCACCACTTCCTGTCGGTCACCAAGGGCGGTCATTCGGCGATCGTCTCGACCAAGGGCAACGAGGACTGCCACATCATCCTGCGCGGCGGCCGCGCGCCGAACTACGACGCGGCGAGCGTGGAAGCCGCATGCGCCGAACTCGGCAAGGCGGGACTCGCGCAGCGGCTGATGATCGACGCGAGCCACGCGAACAGCCAGAAGAAGCACGAGAACCAGGTCGCCGTCTGCGACGACATCGGCCGCCAGCTCGAAGCGGGCGAGTCGCGCATCGTCGGCGTGATGGTCGAGAGCCATCTCGTCGCCGGCCGTCAGGATCTCGTCCCGGGCAAGCCCCTCACCTACGGCCAGTCGATCACCGATGCGTGCCTGGGCTGGGACGACACCGTGAAAGTGCTCGACCGGCTCGCCGCCGCGGTTCGCGGTCGCCGCATCAAAGCCGCCGACTACGCTGGCAAGTGACGCGTCTGCGTAAACACGAGGTGCCGAGCGTCGCGGCAAGCGCACGCGCGCATCGTCGCGCTGGCGCGAAGCCCATGCCGAGCTCGGATCAGTCGCGGCACCGAGCGACCGGCGCTGCGGGCGGCGCGCAGGCTTTCGCCCGTTCCATGCTTGCCGTCGCCGTCGCGCACATGAAAAGGAGCGCTCGCATTGGCTGAGCTGCGGCAGGTCTACAGACATCGCCAAAGCGCCGCATACATGCGCGCGAGCTTCGCGGTCGGTGCGGCCGTGCTGCTGGCTGTCTACGCGACGGCACCCGATGGCGGACGCGGCGTGCTGATCGGACTCCCGCTGTTCGCGCTGCTGTTCGTCGTATTCGACGGCTTGACCGTCTGGATCGCCGGCGGAGAACTGCGCTGGGCATTTGGACACTTCGGGTTTCCGCGTTGGCGGCAGCGCATCGCCGACATCGCTGCAGTCGAGCCGACGCGCACGACGTTTTGGGAGGGCTGGGGCATTCGCTATACGCGGCGCGGCTGGCTTTACAACGTCTCCGGTTTCGACGCCGTGTTGATCCGCAGGACCGACGGCAAGACGTTCCTGCTCGGCACCGACGAGCCGCACAAGCTCGTCGCGGCGATCGAAAGCGCGAAGCGGCGCCCATAGCGGCTCGGCGGACCCGGACAAGAAGGGCTCCCTACTTAGAAGCCTCGCCGAGCGCAGGCACGGGCGGCAATGCCTTCGGTCGCGGCGGCTGCACGACGCGCGCGACCCGATCGAACGCCTGCCGTGCGTTCGATCGCGCAGCGCGGTTCGCCGCCGCGTCGCACGCCGATGTCCGAAAACGGCGAGCGATCGTTGTCGCTTTGGTCCATATTGGCGCCATGCAGCTCGACCCCGACATCTGCTACCGCGCGCATCGGGCGCGCGACGCGCGCTTCGACGGCCGCTTCTTCACGGCGGTCGGCTCGACGCGCATCTACTGCCGGCCCGTGTGCACGGCGCCGCTGCCGAAGCGCGAGAACTGCCGCTTTTACGCGAGCGCCGCGGCAGCGGAACACGCCGGCTATCGCCCCTGCCTGCGCTGCCGGCCCGAACTCGCGCCGGGGCTGGCGAGCGTGGACGCGTCGGCGCGGCTTGCGCGCGCGGCCGCGAGCCTGATCGACGACGGGGCGCTCGTCGAAGCGAATCTCGCATCGCTCGCGCAGCGGCTCGGTGTCACCGACCGGCATCTGCGGCGCGTGTTCGAAGCCGAATTCGGCGTCGCGCCGATCGCCTACGCGCAGACCGCGAGGCTGCTGCTCGCCAAGCGTCTGTTGACCGATACGGCGATGCCCGTGACCGACGTGGCCATGGCGGCCGGCTTCGGCAGCCTGCGGCGGCTGAACACGCTGTTTGCGCAGCGCTACCGGCTGAACCCGTCGGCGCTGCGCAGCGAGCGGGCGCAGCGCCCGGTCGACCACCACGTGTTTCGCCTGCACACGCGCGAGCCGTTCGATTTCGCTGCGCTGTTGCGCTTCTATGCGGCGCGCGCAGTCGCCGGCGTCGAAGCCGCCGACGCCAGGACCTACCGCCGCACGCTCGCCGTCGCGGTCGGTGGCGCGCGCACGGCTGCCGGCTGGATCGAGGTCAGGCGCGCGGCGCGCGGCGCAGGCGTGGAAGTACGCGTCGACGCACGGCTGGCGGCGGCGATTCCGCGCGTGCTCGCGGCCTGCAAGCGCGCATTCGACCTCGACTGCCGTCCCGACGAAGTGCTCGCCGCGCTCGGCGAGCTGGCTCGGCCGCGCCCCGGCTTGCGGCTGCCCGGCGCGTTCGACGCGTTCGAACTCGGCGCGCGCGCGATCCTCGGCCAGCAGGTCAGCGTGCAGGCTGCGCGCACGCTCGCGCAGCGGCTCGTGCAGCGCTTCGGCGCGCCGATCGAAACGCCTTTCGCCGCGGTCGAGCGTCTGTTTCCGGATGCGCCGCGCATCGCCGCCGCGAAGCCGGCGCAGATCGCGGAACTGGGCATCATCGAGCAGCGCGCGCGTGCGCTCGTATCCTTCGCGCAGGCGGTGGTCGAAGGCCGCGTCCGGCTCGATCCAACCGCGGATATCGAAAGAACGTTGGCCGCGCTGCGCTCGCTGCCCGGCATCGGCGAATGGACGGCGCACTACATCGCGATGCGCGCGCTGCACTGGCCCGATGCGTTTCCGCCGGGCGACGTGGCCGTGCTCAAGGCGCTGGGCTGCACGCGCACCGCCGCGCTCGCACAGGCCGAACACTGGCGTCCTTGGCGCTCGTATGCAGTGATGCACCTTTGGCAATCGCTGGAGAAACCCCGATGACGATCTATACGCTGCTCGACAGCCCGCTCGGCACGCTCGCGCTCGTGTCCGACGGCGCGCACCTGACAGGGATTCACTTCCCGCGCCGCGATGGCAAGCCGCACGTCGAGCGCGCGTGGCAGCGCGATGACTCGTCGCCCGTGCTGGCGCAAGCGCGCGCGCAACTCGCGGAGTACTTCGCAGGGCGGCGCATGCGCTTCGATCTGCCGCTGCGGCCGCAGGGCACCGAGTTTCAGCAAGCCGTCTGGCGCGCGCTGCTAAGAGTCCCATTCGGCAAGACCTCGACTTACGGCGCGCTTGCCGCGGCGATCGGCCGGCCGACGGCCGCGCGCGCGGTCGGCGCCGCCGTCGGTGCGAATCCGCTCGCGGTCGTCGTGCCGTGCCATCGGATCATCGGCGCGGACGGCACACTGACCGGCTACGCGGGCGGGCTCGCGCGGAAAGTCAAACTGCTCGCGCTCGAGGGCGCGCGCGCCGCATGAAGCCTCGCGACCTCGCCGATCTGCTGCTGCTCGCCGCGCTATGGGGCGCGAGCTTTCTGTTCATGCGCGTGGCCGCACCGGCGTTCGGCCCGTTCGCGCTGGTCGAGGTGCGCGTGACGATCGCCGTTGCGTTCCTGCTGCCGCTGCTCGCATGGCGCGGCGGGCTCGCGCAGCTGCGCGTCCACGCGCCGACGCTGGCGGTCGTCGGCGTGATGAACTCGGCCATTCCGTTCGTGCTCTTCACCTATTCGACGCTGACGATCACCGCGGGCTTCGCGTCGATTCTCAACGCGACCGTGCCGATGTGGGCGGCGCTGGTCGGCTGGCTCTGGCTGCACGACCGCGTGCGGCCGGCGCAGTGGGTCGGGCTCGCGGTCGGACTCGCCGGCGTCGTGGTGCTGGTGTGGGGGAAGATCGACCTGAAGCCCGGTGGCACGCAGTGGGCAGCGACGCTCGCGATCGGCGCGGCGTTGCTGGCATCGCTGTCGTACGGTGTGGCGGCCAACTACGCGAAGCGCCGCCTCGCGGGTGTGAACACGGTCGCGGTCGCCACAGGCAGTCAGATCGCCGCTGCGCTCGCGCTCGCGCCGTTCGCGCTGGCGACCTGGCCCGCCGAGAAAATCGGCGCGCGCGACTGGAGCGCCGCGATCGCGCTCGGCGTCGCATGCACGGGGCTCGCGTACGTCCTCTATTTCCGCCTGATCGACCGGATCGGCGCGATGCGCGCGGCGTCGGTCACTTTCCTGATCCCGCTGTTCGCCGTGCTGTGGGGCGCGCTGTTCCTGGGCGAAGCGATCACCCTGCAGATGGCCGCAGGCGGCGCGGTGATCCTCGTCGGCACCGCGCTCGCGCTCGGGATCGTCGGCGCACCGCGCAGCGTCGCTACTTCCGCTGCCCGGTGATCTCGGCGTAGAACGCGCCGCTGGACGGAGCGCGACCGAGAAACGCTTCGACCAGCGCGCGCGGCGGCTTTTCTCCGCCCGCGGCGAGGATCGACTCGCGGTAGCGGCGCCCGGCCCGGGCATCGAGCAGCTTGTCGCCGAAGCCCGACAGCATGTCGAGCGCCAGCACCTCGGACCACATGTAGCCGTAGTAGCCGGCCGCGTAACCGCCGACGAGGTGCCCGAAGCTCGCCGGCAGCATCGTGCCTTCGACGTGCCCGAGGCGCGAGGCGCGTTCGATCTCGACCCAGGTCGCGAGCGCGGGCTTGGGCGCTGCCGTGTGGAGCGGCATGTCGTATGCCGCGTACTGCCACTGGCGCGCATAGCGGATGCCGTTGCCGAAGCGGCGCGCGGCGCGAAGCCGCTCGACCTGCTCCTTCGACAACCGCGGACACTCGGGGCAGAGCTTCGCGAACAGCGCGAGCGGCTCCGCGCGGCGCGCCCACTCCTCGAACATCTGCGAAGGCGCCTCGACGAAGTCGCGCTTGACCGAGGTTCCGCCCAGATCGGCGTAGCGCGTTTTCGACAGCACGCCGTGCAGCACGTGGCCGAATTCGTGCAGCAGCGTTTCGAGCTCGTCGTGGTTCAGTCCGCGCCGGTCGAAGTTGGTGACCAGCACCGAAATCGGCGTGCGCTTCGCCAGCGTTGATGCGGCACGCACCGGAAACGCCGCCGCGTGGTTGTATTTGCCTTCGCGCGGGTACAGGTCCAGGTACACACCGCCGATGAACTCGCCCGGTTTTCCGTCCGCGCGCGCCTCTCGGACGTCGAAGTAGCGAACGTCCGGATGCCAGCGCGGCACGTCCGCTTCGACGAAGCGGATCCCGTAGAGCGTTTCGGCGATGGTCAGCGCATAGCGGATGCTCGCCTCCGTCGGGAAGTACGCGCGCAGCGCTTCCTGATCGATCTGGTAGCGGCTGCGGCGCACCCGCTCCTGGTGGAAGGCCACGTCCCAGCGCTCGAGCCTCACTTCGGCGAGCGGCTTGCCGAGCAGCGCCGCCTTGTCCGCGCGAAGCTCTTCCAGCTCACGCGCCTCGACCAGATCGACCGCGTTCTTCACGCTCGTCAGGAAGTCGTTCACCGCCTCGGGCGTGCGCGCCATTCGCCGGCGCAGCGCGAAGGTCGCATAGTCCGGCAGCCCGTACAGCCGCGCCATCTCGTACCTGAGCTGCAGCACGCGGTCGAGCAGCTCGAGGTTGACGGCGCCGCCTTCCTTGAGCTTGGCGGTCCAGACGCGGCGGCGCGCGTCCTCGCTCACCGCGTTTTCGAGGAAAGGCAGGTAGGTCGGATAGTCGAGCGTGACGATCAGCCGGCCTTCGCCGTCGCGCTTGCGCGCGTCGATCCACGACTGCGGCAGGCCCTTCGCTTCTTCGGGCGTCACCGCGACCGTCGTCCGGTCCTCGTTGACGTTCTTCTGGAACTTCAACGCGAGGTTCTCGATCTCGTCGCGCAACGCCTTGGCGCGTGCGCGCTTCTCCGGCGGCAGCGCCACGCCGCTGTCCTCGAACGCGTCGAGCAGCTCGGCGCGATAGATCCGCTCGACCGCATCGCGCGGCGCGAGCGACTTCACGCGCGCATACAGCGCCTCGCTCTGGAACAGCTCGGTCTCGAACGGGATCAGCTTCTCCACACAACGCTGCGCGGCGTCGCGCGTCGCCCGGTCGGGATCGACATTCGCGAGCAGGTACACCGGATTGACGAAGTCGCCGGACTCGATCGACAGCCGGTTCCATTCGGCGAGGATCGCGCCGGCGCCGCGCCCGTTTTCCATCGCCGCTTTGCGCGCACGCAGCTTCGCCAGCTCACCGTCGCAGCGCGCATCGATCGTCGCCGCGTCGAGCACGGGAACGAGCGGGCGCGGCGACTGCGCCGCTGCGACGCCGGCGCCAGCGAGCATCAGCGTCGCGGCCAGGCCCGTCAGGATCTTCATTCGGAGCACCCCAGGACTTGTGTGGCGCGCAGTTTAGGCAGGCGCAGCGACCGGTTCAGCCCCGGCACGACGAACCGGCGATTCGCCGGACGGACCGCGCCCCGCGGCGACCGGATGACGCATCGTGAAGATGAAGGGCCGATCAACACCGAGACACCGAGAACGCCGAGGAAAGCGAACAGTCGCTCTGCGTCCCCTGTGTCCTCTGCGGTAACCGCATCCCGCCTTCGAACGCGGAGTATCGAACCACGGGGACACGGAGGCACAGAGAGAGGACGTAGCCCTCTCGGTGTTCTCGGTGTCTCGGTGGTAAACGCCGATGTGCAACTCACTGGTTCTTCCGCTGCTGCCACTGCACGTCGGTGCCGCCCGCGTACCGGTTGAGCACGCGCGCGAGCACGAACAGCAGATCCGACAGCCGGTTGACGTACTGGCGCGGCGCTTCGTTGACCGCTTCCTGCGCCGCGAGCGCGACGATCGCGCGCTCGGCGCGGCGGCACACGGTTCGGCACACGTGCGCGAGCGCCGCGGCGCGCGAGCCGCCCGGCAGGATGAACTCCTCGAGCCGCGGCAGATCGGCGTTGTAGTGCGCGAGCCGCTCGTCCAGGCGCGCGACCTGCACGTCCTTGACCATCGCATAGCCGGGGATGCACAGCTCGCCGCCGAGATCGAACAGGTCGTGCTGGATGTCGAGCAGATCGGCACGCACCTCGCCCGGCAGCGCTTCGGTCGCGAGCAATCCGATGAACGAGTTCAGCTCGTCGACTTCGCCGATCGCATGGATGCGCAGCGCGTCCTTGCGAGTCCGCGTGCCGTCGCCGAGGCCCGTCGTGCCGTCGTCGCCGGTGCGGGTGGCGATCTTCGAGAGGCGTTTGCCCATGGTGCTGTCCTACAATCGCTTCGCTCTGAAGGGGGTGGATTATGAACGCACCGACCTCGGCGACCGCGCTGCGCAAGCCGCTGCCACCGGCCTTTGTCGCGGCACTGATGGCGCGCTTTGGCGAGCGCTGCTCCACCGCAGCGGCCGTTCGCGATCACCACGGGCGCGACGAGTCGCCATTCCCGCCGATGCCGCCCGACGCGGTCGTCTTCGCGCAGTCGACCGAAGATGTCGCGGCGCTCGTCGGGTTGTGCGCCGACTGGCGGGTGCCGCTGATCGCGTTCGGCGTCGGCTCGTCGCTCGAAGGGCATCTGCTCGCGGTCGCCGGCGGCGTCTGCGTCGATCTTTCGCAGATGAACAAGGTGCTCGCGGTCAATCCGGAGGATCTGACGGTGACCGTCCAGGCGGGCGTCACCCGCAAGCAGTTGAACGACGAGATCAGGCACACGGGGCTGTTCTTCCCGATCGATCCCGGAGCGGACGCGACGATCGGCGGCATGGTGGCCACGCGCGCGTCCGGCACGAACGCCGTGCGCTACGGAACGATGCGCGAGAACGTGCTCGGGCTGACCGTCGTCACCGCGGAAAGCAAGGTGATCCGGACCTCGCGCCGCGCCAAGAAGTCGAGCGCCGGCTACGACCTGACGCGGCTTTTCGTCGGCTCCGAAGGCACGCTCGGCATCGTCACCGAGGTGACGTTGAAGCTGTATCCGCAGCCCGAGGCGATTTCGGCGGCGACGTGTTCGTTCCCGAGCGTCGATGCCGCCGTCAAGACGACGATCGCGACGATCCAGATGGGCGTGCCGATCGCTCGCTGCGAGCTGCTCGATGCGCTGACGGTCAAGGCGGTCAACGCGCACAGCAGGCTCGGTCTGCCCGAGCTGCCGCTGCTGCTGTTCGAGTTCCACGGCTCGGCCGCGAGCGTGCTCGAGCAGGCCGAGACCGTCCAGCAGATCGCGCGCGAGCACGGCGGACAGGACTTCCAGTGGGCGACGAACGCCGAGGACCGCTCGCGGCTGTGGGCCGCCCGGCACAACGCGTACTTCGCGTGCCTGCAACTGAAGCCCGGCGCGCGCAGCTTCACGACCGACGTGTGCGTGCCGATCTCGCGGCTCGCCGAGTGCATCGCCGAAACCATCGAAGACACGTCGAAGAGCTTCCTTCCCGCGCCGATCCTGGGCCATGTCGGCGACGGCAACTTCCACTGCGCGATTCTCGCCAACCCCGACGATCCCGACGAGGTCGACGAAGCCGAGCGGCTGAACCGGCGCATCGTCGCTCGCGCGCTGGCGATGGACGGCACCTGCACCGGCGAGCACGGCGTCGGCCTGCACAAGATGGATTTCCTGATCGAGGAGCACGGCGCCGACGCGGTCGATCTGATGGCGCGCATCAAGCGCGCGTTCGATCCGCTGAACATCCTGAACCCGGGCAAGGTCGTGCGGCTGTAGCAGCTCACGGCGACGGCCGAGCCGTTGGGCTGGCGGTTGCCGTGCGCCTCAGCGCAGCGCTAACGAGCGATGACCGCTGAGCGCCGACAGCTTCGCCCGCACGATGTACGCGGCGAGGTCGTCGAGATCCCTGGCTTTGAACACGCCGCGGTACTGCGCCTTGGCGCCGGCCGCGCCCGGCTGCGCGCCGTCGATGGCCCGCTGCAGCACGCGGCGAACCGACGCCGCATCGTCAGGCCTGCCACCGCGGTTGCGGATCATCTCGCGCAACGCGTCGATGTTCGCGTGGCACGCAACGCAGTTGCCGACCGGCTTGCCGGTCGCGCCGCCCGTGTTGATGAACAGCGTCTGCCCGCGCGCCGGATCCTGCGCGGCGGCCGGCGCCAGCGTCAACACGGCACCTGCCGCGAGCGCGGCGAAGGCGGTTCGCATGGTTTCCTCCCCTGCAAGGCCCGCGCATCTTACCGAGGCGGCCCGATTCACAACGCCCGGTCAAAGGTGCGTTGCCCGTGCGGCGCGGCCATGCCGGTCGCGCTGTGCTAGCTTTGGCGCGCGATGAACGACCCCGCCGAAGTCAAACAGCTCGCCGAACGCCTTCCGCTCGAAGGCACGGGGCCGATCGATCTCGATCGGCAGCGCAAGGTCGTCGCTGCGCTGCGCATCGCGCTGCCCGAGCACTGCGTGCTGTACCGCGAAGAGGACACGGTCGCCTACGAGTGCGACGGCCTGACGCTGTACCGGCAACTGCCGATGGTCGTCGTGCTGCCCGAGACCGAAGCGCAGGTCGTTCAGATCCTCAGAATCTGCCATTCGATGCAGGTCCCGGTCGTCCCGCGGGGCGCGGGCACGTCGCTGTCGGGCGGCGCGCTGCCGCACAACGCCGGCGTGCTGATGTCGATGGCCAAGTTCAACCGCATCGTCGCGGTCGACCCGTTCGCGCGCACCGCCGTCGTCCAGCCCGGCGTGCGCAACCTGGCGATCTCGGAGGCGGCCGCGCCGCACGGCCTGTACTACGCGCCCGACCCGTCGAGCCAGATCGCCTGCACGATCGGCGGCAACATCGCCGAGAATGCGGGCGGCGTGCACTGCCTGAAGTACGGGCTGACGGTGCACAACGTGCTCGCCGTGCGCGGCGTCACGATCGAAGGCGAGGTCGTCGAGTTCGGCTCGCGCGCGCTCGATGCGCCGGGACTTGACCTGCTTGCGCTGATGGTGGGCTCCGAAGGCATGCTCGCGGTCGTCACCGAAGCGACGGTCAAGCTGGTGCCGAAGCCGCAGTACGCGCAGGCGATCATGGCCTCGTTCGACGACATCGAAAAGGCCGGCGACGCGGTCGCTGCGGTGATCGCCGCGGGGATCATCCCGGCCGGCATGGAGATGATGGACAAGCCCGCGGTCGGCGCGGTCGAACCGTTCGTGCGCGCCGGCTACGACACGAACGCCGCGGCGATCCTGCTCGTCGAATCCGACGGCATGCCCGAAGAAGTCGCCGAAGAGATCGAGCGCATGAAGGCGGTGCTCGCAGAAAGCGGCGCCACGCAGTTGAAGGTCTCGGAAAGCGAAGCTGAACGGTTGCGCTTCTGGGCCGGGCGCAAGGCGGCGTTTCCCGCGGTCGGCCGCATCTCGCCCGACTACTACTGCATGGACGGAACGATCCCGCGCAAGCGCCTCGGCGAAGTGCTCAAGGCGATCCAGCGGATGGAGCAGACCTACGGGCTGCGCTGCGCGAACGTCTTCCACGCGGGCGACGGCAACCTGCACCCGCTGATCATGTTCGACGCGAACGACGCCGACTCGGTCGCGCGCGCCGAAGCGTTCGGCTTCGACATCCTGGAGCTGTCGGTCGAAGTCGGCGGCACCGTCACGGGCGAGCACGGCGTGGGTGTCGAGAAGATCAACCAGATGTGCAAGCAGTTCGACCGCGCCACGCTCGAGGCCTTCTTCGCGGTCAAGCGTGCGTTCGATCCGCCCGGGCTTCTGAACCCCGGCAAGGCGATTCCCACGCTCGCGCGCTGCGCCGAGTACAGCAAGATGCACGTGCACGGTGGCGAGCTGAAGTTTCCGGAGATTCCGAGGTTCTGAACTCTCCCTTCGCTCCCTCCGTCTGCCGCTGCACCCGGAGGCGAAGCGGCCACACGAGAAGATGAACGCCCTGCCCGAGCTGATCGACCGCATCCGCGCCGCCGCCGCCGCGAAGCAGCCGCTTCAGATCCGCGCCGGCGGCACCAAGGACTTCTACGGCAACCCCTCGCGCGGCGACGTGCTCGATCCGCGCGGCTATGGCGGCCACGGTGACGGCATCGTCGCTTACGAGCCGACCGAGCTCGTGGTCACCGTCCGCTGCGGCATGCCGCTCGCGCAGCTCGAAGCCGAACTCGACCGCAAGGGCCAGATGCTCGCGTTCGAGCCGCCGCACTTCGGCGCCGCCGCGACCGTCGGCGGCTGTGTCGCCACGGGTCTCTCGGGGCCGCGCCGCGCCACCGCCGGCGCGGTCCGCGACTACGTGCTCGGCGCGAAGCTCGTCGACGGCCGCGGCAACTTGCTGAGTTTCGGCGGCACCGTGATGAAAAACGTCGCCGGCTACGATGTCGCGCGAGCGCTCGCCGGCTCGCTCGGAACGCTCGGGCTGATCGCCGAAGTCTCGCTGAAGGTGTTGCCGAAGCCGATGGCCGAAGCGACGCTGCGCTTCGAAACCGACGAGGCGACGGCGTTGCGCCGGATGAACGAATGGGCCGGCCAGCCGCTGCCGATCTCCGCGACCGCGTGGCACGGCGGCGAACTGCACGTGCGGCTGTCGGGCGCGCACGCCGCGATCCGATCGGCGCGCGAGCGCATGGGCGGCGCGCGCGTCGACGACGCGCGCGCGGCGAGCTTCTGGCGCGGCATCCGCGAGCACACCGAGCCGTTCTTCGTGTTCAACGCGCCGCTGTGGCGGCTGTCGGTTCCCTCGACCGCCGAGCCGCTCGCGTTGGGCGGCGAGCAGTTGATCGAATGGGGCGGCGCGCTGCGCTGGCTGCGTTCGACCGCGCCGGCCTCGGCGATCCGCGCGCGCGCCGCGGCGCTCGGCGGGCACGCGACGCTGTTCCGCGGCGGCGACCGGCTCGGCGGCGTGTTCCACCCGCTCGAACCCGCGATCGCGAAGATCCATCAGCGGCTGAAAGCCGAATTCGACCCCGCCGGCATCTTCAATCCCGGTCGGATGTACGCGCACTTCTGATGCAAACCGCTCTCGCCGACTGGATCAGGGACACGCCCGAAGGCCGCGAGGCCGATGCCATCCTGCGCAAGTGCGTGCACTGCGGCTTCTGTACCGCGACGTGTCCGACGTACCAGTTGCTCGGCGACGAGCTGGACGGTCCGCGCGGCCGCATCTACCTGATCAAGCAGACGCTCGAAGGGCATCCGGTCAGCGCGAGGACGCAGCTTCATCTCGACCGGTGCCTGACCTGCCGCAACTGCGAGACGACGTGTCCGTCGGGCGTGCAGTACGGCCGGCTGCTCGACATCGGCCGCAAGGTCGTCGACGGGCGTGTGCCGCGGCCGCTTCGCGAGCGGCTCGTTCGCGGCGCGCTGAAGGAAGGTCTGACGAGCCCGCTGTTCGCTCCGGCGCTGAAGATCGGCCAAGCGGTGCGCCCGCTGCTGCCGGAATCGCTGAAGGCAAAGGTGCCGCCGAAGCAGGATGCCGGCGCTTGGCCCACGCGCTCGCACGCGCGCAGGATGCTGCTGCTCGAAGGCTGCGTGCAGCCGGCGATGCTGCCGAACATTAACGCCGCGACGGCGCGCGTCTTCGATGCGCTCGGCATCGAGCTGGTGCGCCCGGCCGGGGCCGGCTGCTGCGGCGCCATTCGCTATCACCTGAACGACCACGACGGCGGGCTCGTCGACGCGCGCAGGAACATCGACGCATGGTGGCCGCACGTCGCAGCCGGCTGCGAGGCGATCGTGATGAACGCATCGGGCTGCGGCGCGATGGTCAAGGAGTACGGCTACCTGCTGCAGCACGATCCGGCGTACGCCGACAAGGCGAAGCGGATCGCCGAGCTGACGAAGGACGTCGCCGAGCTGCTGCCGGCGCTGGCGGCAGACATCAAGCGCGAGCTCGCTGCGGCGCCCGCGCAGCGCATCGTCTTCCATCCGCCGTGCACGCTGCAGCACGCGCAGAAGATCCGCGGTGCGGTCGAGGATCTGCTGCGCGCGCTCGGCGCCGAGGTGCTGCCGTTTGCCGAGGCGCACCTGTGCTGCGGCTCGGCCGGCACGTACTCGGTGCTGCAGCCCGAGCTGGCCTACCGGCTGCGCGACCGCAAACTCGCTCATCTGCAGGCGCCGAAGCCCGACGCCATCCTGTCGGCCAACATCGGCTGCATCGCGCATCTGGCGAGCGGCACCGACACGCCGGTGATGCACTGGATCGAGTGGCTCGATCGGCGGCTTGGATAGCGCCTGGTTCCCGGCGCGCTTGCCGCGCGTATCGACGCCGTGATCGCCCCGCTCACCACCCTGCTCGCATTTCAACTCGTCGGCGAAGCGCTCGCGTTCGGCTTCAAGCTGCCGATCCCGGGTCCGGTGATCGGCATGGCCCTGCTGCTCGGCGCGATCGCAGCGCGGCGCGCGCTGCTCGATGCGCTGCGGCCGACGACCACGACGCTGCTCCAGCACCTGTCGCTGCTGTTCGTGCCGGCGGGCGTCGGCGTGATGGTGCACGGGCGCCGGCTCGCCGACGAAGGCGTGGCGATCGTCGTCGCGCTGGTGCTTTCCACCGTGCTCGCGCTGGCCGCGACCGCGCTCACGGTGCACGCGCTGTGGCCTCGCGGCGAGGACGACGCGCGATGACACCGCCGCTCGCGCCGGTCAAGGACGTCTGGGTCTATCTGTCGGCGTCGCCGCTGCTGTGGCTGACGCTGACGCTCGCCGCGTATCTGCTCGCGTTCGCGCTGTACCGGCGCAGCCGGTTCAATCCGCTCGTCAACCCGGTCGCGATCAGCATCGCGCTGCTCGTGACATTGCTCTGGGCGACGCGCTCCGACTACGCCACCTACTTCGAGGGCGCGCAGTTCGTGCACTTCCTGCTCGGGCCGGCCACCGTCGCGCTCGCGGTGCCGCTCGCGGAACACGCGGGGAAACTGAAACGCGCGTGGTTCGCGTTGTCGATGGGGCTCGCGGTCGGCGTGGTCGTCGCGGTCGTCTCCGTGGTGCTGATCGCGTGGCTGCTCGGCGCTTCGCCGGTGACGCTCGCTTCGCTCGCGCCGAAGTCGGTGACCACGCCCGTCGCGATGGGTATCAGCGAAAAGATCGGCGGGCTGCCGTCGCTGACCGCCGTCTCCGTCGTGCTGACCGGGATCATCGGCGCCACGCTCGGGCGCTTCGTCTTCGACGCGCTGCGCGTGCGCTCGTGGGCGGCGCGCGGCTTCGCGATCGGGCTCGCCGCGCACGGGCAGGGCGTTGCGCGCGCCTTCGTCGTGAGCCAAGAAGCCGGGGCTTTCGCGGGACTGGCGATGGGATTGACCGCGCTCGTCACCGCGCTGGTCGTGCCGTGGCTCGCGCCCTGGCTGATCGCGCTGCTGACGTGATCCGGCCGGGCGGGCCGCGCCCTAGGCGGCGCGGCTGCGCCGGCGCTCGCTGTCCAGAACGAAATCGAAGGCGTGCGCGACCGCGGCCTCGACCGCTTCGGCGTTGGCGCGCCGCTCCGCGTCGGTGAGATAGAAGGCGAAGTCCACGTCGTGGCGGATGTAGCGCGGCGGCAGCCCGTTCAACGCCACGCAGGCGATGTCGGCCAGGAGCCGCGGGTCCGTGAGGCCGCGTTCGCGCGCGACGCGCACGACCTCGGCGATCACCGGACGTTCGTGGTGGTTGTGGATCGTGTCGAATTCCATCGTCGTTCGCTCCGCGCCGGGCGCACCTTCCGCCCAGCACGGCCAATCGTGACGCGCGCGACGGTTTCGCGCTGTGGCGAAAAGTCCGGCCAAGCCCGCGCATATCGCGCCGCAGCCCGCTCCCAGCTCGCCTCTGGCATCGGCCGCGGCCGGAGAGTATTTTGGCGGCGGCGACCGGGTGGGAGGCGAAATGAGGGCCGGGAACGAAAGTCGCCGCAGGCCGACGGGGGTTCCATCGCCGCGCGCGCGCCGCCGCAGCGAGCGGCGCGACGCTGCCGACGGCCGGCCCGCAGACGGGCAAACGCGGTACCGCCGCGCATTGCAGGAAGCGCACGACCATCTGGACGCGACGCGCGAAGTGCTGCGGCTGATCGTGCGCACGCAGTCGCCCGCGCAGCCGGTGTTCGACGCGATCGCCGCCGCCGCGTTGCGGCTGTGCGGCGCCACCTCGGCGAACGTCTTCACCTTCGACGGCACGTTGCTGCATCTGGCCGCGCTCGAGCGCTTGCCCACGGATCCGAAGGGCCGCACGGTATCCCACGCCGACTTCCGAAACTATTTTCCGCGGCCGCCGGGGCGCGATCTGGCCGCGCCCAGAGCCGTGCTGACCTGCAACGTGGTGTCGATCCCGGACGTGCTGGCCGATGCCGAGTACGCGGCCAAGGAGACCGCGCTCGCCGACGGCTTTCGCAGCGTGCTCGCGGTGCCGATCGTTCGCGGCGGCGCGCCGATCGGCGCCATCGCGATCGGCTGCGCGAAGACCGGCCCGTTTTCCGAGCGCCACATCGCGCTGCTGCAGACCTTCGCCGACCAGGCGGTGATCGCGATCGAAAACGAGCGTCTGTTGAACGAGTTGCAGGCCCACAATCGGGCGCTGACCGAAGCGCTCGAACAGCAAACCGCGACCAGCGAAATCCTGCGCATCATCTCGCGCTCGCCGACCGACACGCAGCCGGTGTTCGAATCGATCGCCGCCGCGGCATTGCGGCTGTGCGATGCCGGTTCGGCCAACGTCTTCACGTACGACGGCTCGTTGGTGCATGTACGTGCGCTCGCCGTGGCGATCCCGGCGGCGGCGGACGCGGTGCGCCGGTTGTTCCCGCGCCCGCCGGACCGCGGCACCGTCGCCAGCCGCGCGGTGTTGATGCGCAGCGTGGTCGTCGTTCCCGACGTGCTGGTCGACCCCGACTACGAGTTCCATTCCGGCGCCCGACTGGGCTATCGCAGCGTGCTCGGCATACCGCTGCTGCGCGACGGCGAGCCGATCGGCGCGATCGCCGTCGGCCGCCCGGTCCCCGGGCCTTTCCCCGAGTCGCAGGTCGCGCTGCTGCAGACCTTCGCCGACCAGGCGGTGATCGCGATCGAGAACGCCCGCTTGTTCGACGAGTTGCAGCGCAAGACCGCGCAACTGACGCAGACCGTCGAACAGTTGCAGGCGCTCGCCGCCGTCGGTCAGGCCGTCAGCTCCACGCTCGAACTCGAAACCGTGCTGCGCACGATCGTCGCGCGCGCGATCGACCTGGTCGATGTGGACGGCGGCGCGATCTTCGAGTACGACGACACGCGCGAGGAGTTCCGCCTGCACGCCGCGGATCGGCTGCCCGACGAGCTCGTCGATGCGCTGCGCGCAACCCCCTTCCCGCGGGGCGAGGGCGCGATCGGCCGCATGGCGGACACCGGCGAGCCGGCGGCGTTCAGCGACATCCGGGACAACCGCACGTACCGCAGCCGCGTGCGCGACATCCTGGTCCGGCTCGGGTACCGGTCGCTGCTGGCGGTGCCGCTGTTGCGCGAGAACAAGCTGCTCGGCGGGCTGATCGTCAACCGGAAAGTCGCCGGCGACTTCGAGCCGCAGGTGATCGAACTGCTGAAGGCGTTCGCCACGCAGTCCGCATTGGCGATCCAGAACGCGCGGCTGTTCCGCGAGATCGCGGACAAGAGCCGGCAACTGGAGATCGCCAGCCGCCACAAGAGCGCGTTCCTCGCCAACATGTCGCACGAGCTGCGCACGCCGCTGAACGCGATCATCGGTTTCACCCGCATCGCGCTGCGCCGGCTGCAGGGGCAGGTCGAGGCCAAGCAGTACGAGAACCTGGAGAAGATCCTCGCCAGCGCGCAGCATCTGCTGGCGCTGATCAACGCGATCCTCGACATCGCGAAGGTCGAGGCCGGCCGCGTCGAGGTGCATGCGGGCGCGATCGCGCTCGGCGCGGTGCTCGAGCAGTGCGTGCGCACCGTCGAGCCGCTGGTGCGCGACGGCGTGCGGCTCGAAACGGACATCGAAGCCGGCGTGACGCTCGCGACCGACGAGGAGAAACTGCGGCAGATCGTGATCAACCTGCTCAGCAACGCGGCCAAGTTCACCGCCGCCGGCCGCATCCGCATCGACGCGCACACGGGGGCCGACGACACGGTGGCGATCGCGGTCGCCGACACCGGCATCGGCATCCCGGCCGACAAGCTGGAATCGATCTTCGAGGAGTTCGAACAGGTCGATGCCGGCAGCACGCGCGAATACGGCGGCACCGGGCTCGGGCTGGCGATCGCGCGCCGCCTCGCACGGCTGCTGGGCGGCGACATCCGCGTGCAAAGCGCGCTCGGCGCCGGTTCGACTTTCACGCTGTCGCTGCCGATCCGCTACCGGCCGCCCGCGCCATGAAGACGGTGCTGATCGTCGAGGACATCGAGCTGAACCGCGACCTGCTCGCGCAACTGCTCGGCGACGGCTATCGGCTGCTGTTCGCCGCCGACGGCGTGGCCGCGCTCGAGCGCGCGGCCGCCGAGCGCCCCGATCTGATCCTGATGGACCTCTCGCTGCCGCGGCTGGACGGCTGGGAAGCGACGCGCCGGCTGAAGGCCGATGCGGTGCTGGCGTCGATCCCGGTGATCGCGCTGACCGCGCACGCGATGGCCGACGACGAGGCGCGCGCCCGCGCCTGCGGTTGCGACGATTTCCTCACCAAACCGGTCGACGAAGACGCGCTGTTCGAGAAGCTCGCAAAGCACCTTGGTCGCTGAAACCGCCACCGTCCTGATCGTCGACGACGAGCCGCTGAACCGCGATCTGCTGGCGCAGGAGCTCGGCGGCGCCGGCTATCGCACGCTCGAAGCCGCCGGCGGCGAGCAAGCGCTCGCGCTGGCGGCGGCCAAGCCGCCGGACCTGATCCTGCTCGACGTGATGATGCGCGGCATCGACGGCTACGAAACCTGCCGGCGGCTGAAGGCCGACGAGGCCACGCGCCCGATCCCGGTGATCTTCCTCACCGCGCTGGCGGAGACCTTCGAGAAGGTGCGCGCGTTCAAGCTCGGCGCGGTCGACTACGTGACCAAGCCGTTCGAGCCGGAAGAGCTGCTGGCGCGCGTCGGCGCGCACATCGCGCTGCGGCGGGAGATCGAGGCGCACCGCAAGTCGAAAGCGGCGATCCGCGCGCTGGTCGACGCCGGACGCGGCGACGAGATGGTCGGCGCAACGCCGCCGATGCAGCGCGTCCGCGAGGCGATCGCGCAGGTCGCGCCGACCGACAGCACGGTGCTGATCGAGGGCGAAACGGGTACCGGCAAGGAACTGGTCGCGCGCGCGATCCATGCCGCGAGCGCGCGCGGCGAGCGGGCGCTGATCAAGCTGAACTGCGCCGCGCTGCCGCGCGAGCTGGTGGAGAGCGAACTGTTCGGCCACGAAAAGGGGGCCTTCACCGGCGCGATCGCGCAGCGGCGCGGCCGCTTCGAGCTGGCCGACGGCGGCACGCTGTTTCTCGACGAGATCGGCGAGTTGCCGCTCGAGGCGCAGGCGAAGCTGCTGCGCGTGCTGCAGGACGGCGAGTTCGAACGCGTCGGCGGCACGCGCAGCCTGCGCGCCGACGTGCGCGTGATCGCCGCGACCAACCGCGACCTGCAGGCCGAAGTACAGGCCGGCCGCTTTCGCGCCGATCTGTTCTATCGCCTGAACGTGTTCCCGATCCACCTGCCGCCGCTGCGAGAACGGCGCGACGACATCCCGCGCCTGCTCGCGCATTTCGCCGCGCGCACCGCGCGCCGGCTCGGACGCGAACTGAACGGCATCGCGCCCGCGTTCATCGAGCGCGCCAGAGCCTACGACTGGCCCGGCAACATCCGCGAGCTGCAGAACGTGGTCGAGCGCGCGCTGATCGTTTCGCGCGGCGGTGCGCTCGACGCGAGCGCCTTGCTGGCGCCGCTCGCCGCGCCGCGCGCGGCCGGCGCTGCCGCCGCGGGCACGTTGCAGGACGTCGAGCGCGCGTACATCGCGAGCGTGCTCGAGGCGACGCACTGGCGGATCGAAGGCAGCGGCGGCGCCGCCGAGAAGCTCGGCCTGAATCCGAGCACGCTGCGCGGCCGCATGCGCAAGCTCGGCATCCGCAAGGGGCAGTGACCGCGGCATGCGACGGCGGCCGTCGCATGCCGCGGCGGCCGCCGCCGGTGCAGGACTCGTACGCCCCCGAAGAATCATGCACTTGCAGTTGCGCGGGCGCTGGCACGCCGCGTGCGACAAGCGATGCGCCGGCCAGGAGCCTTCGCTCCCGACGCAACCGAAAGGAGGACGTCATGTCTACGCATCTCGCCGTCAACGACCGCCGCTCGAACCGTGTGTACGCCGCCGCGATTTGCCTCACTGTCGCGCTGGCCTGCCCCGCCATGGACGCATCGGCGCAGCAACAGCGGCCGGCGCGCCACGCGCCGCAGGTGACCGCGGCGTACGGTTCGATCGCCGAGTTGGAACGCGCGTTCTGGATCTGCGACTACATGGGCACGAACTACGTCGTCGATCCGGACAGCGCGGCCCGCTGCGTCGCCGTCACCGATGCGCTGAAGATGTCGAAGTTCAACGGCGACTTCGACGCGCTCGTCGAGTGGTGGAAGGTCCACAAGCCCGCCGAACACGCGGCGATCGAGCTTGCCGGCCGGACGGTCGGAAACCGTTGAACGGGGTCGATGCTCGCCGCGGTCTAAACCGCGGCGAGCTCTTTGCGGATCTTGCGCACGCCGCGCCAGACGAGCCACGCGAGCACGGGGATCGCGGCGGCGGTGATCCAGTCGGGATTGAGCGCCGGCCACAGCGTCTTGACCGGCTTGATCGCGTAACTGACGAGCCCGACCGCGTAGTAGGTGATCGCGGCGACCGACAGTCCCTCGACGGTCTGCTGCAGCCGCAGCGACAGCTTGCCGCGGCGCTCCATCGCGGCGAGCAGTTGCGAGTTCTGTTCCTCGCGCGCGATGTCCACGCGCGTTCGCAGCAGCTCGCTCGCGCGCGCGATCCGCGCCGACAGCTCCTGCTGTCTGCGCGACGTGGCGAGCACCGTGTTGATCGCCGGCTCGAGCCGGCGCGACAGGAACTCGCCGATCGTCGGGATGCCGCCGATGCGCTCCTCGCGCAGCTCGGCGATGCGCTTGGTGACGATGTCCCAGTACGCCTTCGACGCGGAAAAGCGGAACGCGCTTTGCGCGACCGCCTTCTCCATTTCGGCGGCGAGCTGCGTCAGGTCGTCGAGCAGCCGGCGCTGCTCGCGCTCGGCCTCGGACCCGTCGATGCGGATCGCACCGAGTTCTGCGATGCGCGTGGCGATCGCCGACAGGCGCTGCTCGGCGGCGGTCAGTGTGGCCGACATCTCGCGCGCGATCGGGAACGCGAGCATCGCCATCACGCGGTAGATGCCGATCTCGATCAGCCGCTGCACGACGCGGGCGCGCTGGCCGCGCGTGAGCCTGCAGTCGAGCACGAGCCAGCGCCCGCGCCCGTCGGGCGTCAACTGGAAGTCGGTGAAGACCCGCGCGCCGCAGTCCGACACCTGGCTGCCCACGAGCGTCGGCCCGGAAAACAGCCGCGCGAGCGCCTCGGTCGAAGGCTCGCCCTCGCTGGCGGGCAGGAAGGTCACGTCGATCGCCTTGATCGTCTGACCGGGTAGCGACGCGAGCCAGTCGGCCGGCACGGCGTCGAAGGCGGTGGCGAGCGCGGGCAGCGCCGCCGCATCCGGTGCGGCGAGCGGCCGGATCAGCGTGTAGCTCGTGAACTCGCTGTGCCGCTCCCATTTCACGCGCAGCGCGTCGAGCTCGACGACGACGTGCGGGTTCTGCGGCGTCTCGAGCTCCCGCCCGTGGCGGGCGAGCAGCGCACGCAGCGGCGCGAGGTCGTCGGCGTCGCCCGGGCCGCGCAGCAGGGCAATGCACGAGATCGCGGCCGGCGGCTCGACGGCCACCGGCGGACGGGCGTGGACCTCGTCGGCGAGCCGGCGCCGCAGCGGGTGTTCGCGGGGGAGCTCGATCGCCCGATTCATCGCGGTTGCATCGCGCCGGCGCAGTGCGCGGCCGCGCCGTCCTCAGAGCGCAGCGGAATCGATGAGCCGGACACCTGCCTGCGCGAGCGCAGTGCGCGCGGCGGCGAGCGAGCCGCCGGTGTCGATCGCGCGGCACGCGTCCTCGATCACGCAGGTCTCGAAGCCGGCGGCTTTCGCGTCGAGCGCGCTCCACGCGACGCAGAAATCGGTCGCGAGCCCGCAACAATAGACGGTCGTGATGCCGCGTTCGCGCAGCAGCCCGGCCAGACCGGTCGGCGTCCGCCGGTCGGCCTCGACGAACGCCGAATAGCTGTCGGTGTGCGCGTGATAGCCCTTGCGGATGATCGCCTGCGCGTGCGGCACGTCGAGCGCGGCGGCGAAGTCCGCCCCGCGCGTGCCCTGCACGCAGTGGTCGGGCCAGAGCACCTGCGTGCCGTACGCGAGCTGGGTCGTCTCGAAAGGCTTCTTGCCGGGATGGGCCGAGGCGAACGAGATGTGGCGCGGCGTATGCCAGTCCTGCGTCAGGATGACGTTCGCGAACCGCCGCGCGATCCGGTTGATCGCGGGGACGACCTCGTCGCCGCGCGGCACCGCGAGCGCACCGCCCGGCAGGAAGTCGTTCTGCACGTCGATGACCAGCAGCAGGCTTTCCGGCGACATCTAGTCCAGCGCCTTGACCATCTCTTCGACGACCTTCTTCGCGTCGCCGAAGACCATCATCGTCTTGTCCATGTAGAACAGTTCGTTGTCGAGCCCAGCATAACCCGCCGCCATCGAGCGCTTGTTGACGATGATCTGACGCGCCTTGTACGCCTCCAGGATCGGCATCCCGGCGATCGGCGACTTGGGATCCTTCGCGGCGGGGTTGACCACGTCGTTGGCGCCGAGCACGAGCACCACGTCCGTATCGGCGAAGTCCGGGTTGATGTCCTCCATTTCGAACACCTGGTCGTACGGCACCTCGGCTTCGGCCAGCAGCACGTTCATGTGGCCGGGCATGCGGCCGGCGACCGGATGGATCGCGTAGCGCACGCGGACACCCTTCGCGATCAGCTTGTCGGCGAGCTCTTTGAGCGGGTGCTGCGCGCGGGCGACCGCCAGGCCGTAGCCCGGAACGATGATCACGCTCTCGGCGTTGGCCAGCAGGAACGCGGCATCCTCGGGCGACCCGGTCTTGACCGGCCGCTGCTGCGCGGCCGCGGCCGCCGTGCCGCCTTCCTGTCCGAATCCGCCGAGGATGACGTTGAAGAACGAGCGGTTCATCGCGCGGCACATGATGTACGACAGGATCGCGCCCGACGAGCCGACCAGCGAGCCGGCGATGATCAGCATCGAGTTGTTCAGCGAAAAGCCGATACCCGCCGCCGCCCACCCCGAGTAGCTGTTCAGCATCGACACGACGACCGGCATGTCGGCGCCGCCGATCGGGATGATGATCAGCACGCCGAGCACGAAGGCGATCGCGAGCATCACCCAGAACGGCATCCACGCCTGCGTGACGACGAACCACAGTCCGAACGCGAGCATCGCCAGCGCGAGCGCGAGGTTCAGCACGTGCTGGCCGGAGAACACGACCGGCGCGCTGCGAAACACGCGCAGCTTGTACTTGCCGGCGAGCTTGCCGAACGCGATCACCGAGCCGGAGAACGTGATCGCGCCGACGAAGGCGCCGATGAACAGCTCCACCCGGTTGCCGGTCGGGATCGCGCCGCCGCGCTCGACGATGCCGAAGGCCCATGGCTCGGCGACGGTGGCGATCGCGATGAACACCGCAGCGAGGCCGACCATCGAGTGCATGAACGCGACCATCTCGGGCATCTTGGTCATCTCGACGCGGAACGCGATCGTCGTTCCGACTGCGCCGCCGACGACCATCCCGAGCAGGATCCAGCCCATGCCGACGGTCGCGATGTCGGGCCGCAGCTTGTAGACGAGCGCGACGGTGGTGGCGATCGCGATCGCCATGCCGACCATGCCGAACACGTTGCCGGCGCGCGAGGTCGTCGGATGCGACAGACCCTTCAGCGCCTGGATGAAGCAGACCGACGCGACGAGATACAGCAGGATGACGACGTTGAGGCTGAGGCTCATCGCGCGCCTCCGCGCACCGTCGTCCCGGCGCGGGCCCGGGCCCGATCACCCTGGGCCGCGACTTGAGCCCCGGCCTGCGCCGGGGCGACGGGGTGCCTTGTCATTTCTTCTCCCCTTTCGGCTCTTTCTTCTTGAACATCTCGAGCATTCGCCGGGTCACGAGAAACCCGCCGAACACGTTGACCGCGGCGAGCGCGACCGCGAGCACGCCCATCGCCTTGCCGAGTCCGGTTTCGGTCATCGCCGCGGCGAGCATGCCGCCGACGATGATGATCGCGGAGATCGCGTTGGTCACGCTCATCAGCGGCGTGTGCAGCGCCGGCGTCACGTTCCAGACGACGTGATAGCCGACGTAGACCGCCAGCACGAAGATGATCAGGTTGATGACGGTGGGACTGACCGCTTCCACTCGATGCCTCCCTTTGCGCTTCGCTCCGGCAGCAACCGGAACTCGGATTGATTCGAACGCCGCTCGCGGCTGACCCCGGCCCGCTCCGCGCGCGGCCGGACCGGCGCTCACGCCTTTCTTCGGATCTCGCCCCCCATGCACATCAGGCACGCGGCGACGATGTCGTCCTCCAGGTTGACGGTGAGCCTGCCTTCCTTGTCGACGATGAGCTTGAGGAAGTCGAGCACGTTGCGCGCGTACAGCGCGGAGCTGTCGGCCGGAACCAGCGCGGGCAGGTTCGGCAGCCCGATGATGTGCACGTCGTGCTTCGTCACCGTCTTGCCCAGCTCGGACAACGTGCAATTGCCGCCCTGCTCGACCGCCATGTCGAGGATCACCGAGCCGGGCTTCATGCTCTTGACCATCTCTTCGGTGACGAGCACCGGCGCCTTGCGGCCCGGAATCAGCGCGGTCGTGATCACGATGTCGGACGCGGCGATGCGCTTGGCGACTTCGGCGGCCTGCCGCTTCATCCAGCTTTCGGGCATCGGCCGCGCATAGCCGCCCACCCCTTCGGCGATCTGGCGCTCCTCCTCGGTCTCGTACGGAACGTCGATGAACTTGGCGCCGAGCGATTCGACCTGCTCCTTGACCGCGGGACGCACGTCGCTCGCCTCGATCACCGCGCCGAGCCGCTTGGCGGTGGCGATCGCCTGCAGACCCGCGACCCCTGCGCCGAGCACGACCACACGCGCCGCCTTGATCGTTCCGGCCGCCGTCATCAGCATCGGCATCAGCCGCCCGTACGTGTTGGCCGCGAGCAGCACCGCCTTGTAGCCGGCGATGTTGGCCTGCGACGACAGCACGTCCATGCTCTGCGCGCGGGTGGTGCGCGGCGCGGCTTCCAGCGCGAAGGCCGTCAGCCCCGCGGCGTTCATCGCGGCGATGCCCTCGGCGTTGAACGGCTCGAGCATGCCGACGAGCGCCGCGCCCCGCTTCATCATCGCGAGCTGCGCGGCTTCGGGACGCCGCACCGTGAGCACGAGGTCGGCGCCGAACGCGTCGGCGGCGGTGCCGATCGTCGCGCCCGCCGCCGTGTACATCGCGTCGGTCTGCGCGGCGCGGATGCCGGCGCCCGCCTGGACGACGACTTCGTGCTTGGACGCGACAAGCTTCTTGACCGTCTCCGCCGTGGCGGCCACGCGCGTTTCTCCCGGGCGCGTCTCGGCCGGTACTCCGATTCTCATCTGGGATGCTCCCCCGCTTGTTGTTGCCGCCGGCGGCGGTTTTCTTGCGCCGGTAAGATATTGACCGCGACTTAAATCTAGCTTACGCGAATCGCCGCGTCCCCTCTAGCGCAGCGGCCGGCAGCGCCGCGCGCCTTGATCCATGTCGAACATCTGGAAGCCGTCGGTGACCGTCGCCGCGATCGTCGAGCGCGAGCGGCGCTTCCTGCTGGTCGAAGAGATGACGAGCGACGGCATCCGCATCAACCAGCCGGCCGGCCATCTGGACCCGGGCGAGTCGCTCGTCGCCGGCTGCGCGCGCGAGACGCTGGAGGAAACCGCGCACCCCTTCGTGCCGAAGGCGCTGCTCGGCGTCTACATGTTCCGCCACTTGCGCAACGGCGCGGTGCGCGACGACGTGACGTACGTGCGCTTCGCTTTCGTCGGCGAGCTGGGCGAACGGATCGCGGGACGTGCGCTCGACGACGGCATCCTGCGCGTACTGTGGCTCACGCCGGAGGAACTGCGCGCGCGGTCGAACGAACATCGCAGCCCGCTCGTGATGAAGTGCGTCGACGACTACCTGCGCGGACAGCGTTATCCGCTCGACATGCTGTACACGCATCCGACCGTGACGAGCGAGCGATGAAAAACTTGCGACTGGGAGCGACGTCTCCCCCGGTTGAAGACCTGGGACAAAGAGCGGTGTCACCTTCCGCGCGCACACCGGAGGTCCCCCCGGCCCCTGTGCGCGAGGGAGAGGTTCGATGAAGCCGCGGATCGTCGTCGGCTTGTCGGGCGGGGTGGACTCGTCCGTCGCCGCGTATCTGCTGAAACAGCAGGGCTACGAAGTCGTCGGGCTGTTCATGAAGAACTGGGAGGACGACGATGACGACGAGTACTGCTCGACCCGGCAGGACTGGATCGACGCAGCCTCCGCGGCCGACGTGCTCGGCATCGATCTGGAAGCGGTGAACTTCGCCGCCGAGTACCGCGAACGCGTGTTCGCCGAGTTCCTGCGCGAATACTCCGCCGGCCGCACGCCGAACCCCGACGTGCTGTGCAACGCCGAGATCAAGTTCAAGGCGTTTCTGGATCACGCGATGGCGCTCGGCGCCGAGCGCATCGCCACCGGCCACTATGCGCGCGTGCGTGAAGTCGACGGCCGCTTCGAGCTGCTGCGCGGCGTCGATCCGGCCAAGGACCAGAGCTATTTCCTGCATCGGCTGAACCAGTCGCAGCTCGCGAAGACGCTGTTTCCGGTTGGGCATCTGCGCAAGTCGCAGGTCCGCGAGATCGCGCGCTCGATCGGGCTGCCGAATGCCGCCAAGCGCGACTCGACCGGCATCTGCTTCATCGGCGAGCGGCCGTTCCGCGCGTTTCTGAACCGCTACCTGCCGATGAAGCCGGGCCCGATCAAGACGCCCGACGGGCGCGTGATCGGCGAGCACGTGGGACTGGCCTTCTACACGATCGGCCAGCGCAAAGGCATCGGCGTGGGCGGCACCAAGGGCGGCTCCGGCGAGCCGTGGTTCGTCGCGCGCAAGGACATCGCGACCAACACGCTGTGGGTCGTGCAGGGCCACGATCATCCTTGGCTGATGAGCGACCGGTTGCACGCGGCCGATGCGGCGTGGATCGCGGGCGAGCCGCCTGCGGCCGGAACGCGGCTCACCGCGAAGACGCGCTATCGGCAGACCGACGCGGCGTGCGTGGTCGCGCGCGTCGAGGGCGGCATGTTCGAGCTCGTCTTCGACGAGCCGCAATGGGCCGTGACGCCCGGGCAATCCGCGGTCCTCTACCAAGGCGAAGTTAGCCTGGGCGGCGGAGTGATCACAGATGGCGCGATGTCTAGACTGGCCGCTCGCGCCGTCGCCGCGGAGGTGCCGTGATGAACCGTCTCGCGTTGCTGCTCTCGTGTTCGTTGGGCGTGGCCGCGGCGATCGCAGCGGCCGGCTGCTCGGGCAACAACGACTCGACGAACTCCGCTCAGCCGCCCGCACCGACGCTTACGCGCTCGGTGTTCATGCCCGGGCTGAGCAACCCGTGGGACATGGCCTTCCTGCCGGATGGCACGATGTTCTTTACCGAGCGCTGCCGCGGACTGTCGGTGCGGATGCCCAACGGTGGGGTCAACCGGTTGCTCGGCATGAGCGGAACGTCGGGGTACTCGACCACGGCGGCCGACTTGTTCTGCCTGGGCCAGAGCGGCATGCACGGCGTCGCGATCGATCCGGACTTCGCGAACAACCGCTACATCTACGTCTACTCGACATCGAGCCTGCGCACGAACCCGCGCACCAATCGCGTGCTGCGGCTCGTGGTCGCGCCGGATTTCGCGTCAGTGAGCGGACGCACCGACATCGTCACCGACATCGCGTTCAAGGATCAGGCCAACGCCGTCGGCAGCGCGGGCGCGCACAGCGGCGGCCGCATCCGCTTCGGACCCGACGGTTACCTGTACGTCACGACCGGCGACAACCACAACGCCACGCTGCCCCAGGATCCGCAGCGGTTGGGCGGCAAGGTGCTGCGCATCGATCGCAACGGCGCGGCCGCCCCGGGCAACAACGCGCCCGGCGGTTTCGATCCGCGCATCTACACCTACGGCCACCGCAACGTGCAGGGCATCGCGTTCCGCCCCGGCACGGGGCAGCCGTTCACTGCCGAGCACGGCCCGAACCACAGCGACGAAGTCACGCTGCTCGTCGCCGGCGGCAATGCCGGCTGGGATCCGCAGAACCGCCCGGGCCTGACCTGCCCCGACAACTACTGCGGCTACGCCGGCAACGTCAGCACGATGCCGATGACCGATACGGCGCGATTCCCGAATGCGATGCGGCCGAGCTGGACCAACAACAACGCCTCGCAGGGGATGGGGCCGGCGACCTTCCTCGATGGCCCGCAGTGGAAGGCGTGGAACGGCCGCCTCGCGGTCGGCATCATGGGTGGCAATCGGCTCGAGATCCTCGAGCTGAACTCAGCGGGTATCGCGGTCGGCAACACGAACGCGGGGCTACCCGCCGCGCGCTATCGCTCGCTCGTTCAGGGACCCGACGGCAATCTGTACATCGCCACCGACGCCGGAGAGATCTGGCGGATCGTGCCAAACTGACGCCGGCACCTCGGGCTTCTGTCAGATCGCAGCGGCCGCCTCCCACCGATGGGGCGGCGTGGCACACATCTGACGAACGTTGCGATGCCAATCCCGGACGGGCGACTCCGCGCACGGGTTCGGTACAGCTCTACTCGAACCACCCGTGCGACCAGATGCGCGGGTTGTCCACGACGTTGTGGACGATCTCCGCGCGCACGCGATCGACGTGCGCATTCACGTCGAGGATCTCGGGCCAGACGCCCTGCCAGATCGCGATCTGGCTCAACGCGCAAAGCGCCACGGGACCCCAGCGGGCCGCGGGCTGTGCGAGCGCGCCGGCCGCAGGCAGCGCCGGCGCCGCCGATCGGACGTACGCGATCGACAGGCCGATCGCGAAAGCGATCCAAAGCTGCGACATCGGCATCACGAAGTTGCCCGAGAACATCCCGTCCACCGCGATCGCCACACCCGCGGCCACCAGGCTGACGCCGATCGCGCGATCGCCCGCCCCGACTGACGCACTCGCTGCGCGCAACAGCCGCATCCAGCCGACCGCGGCCAGCGCGATCACGAGCACCGCGAACGGCACGCCCCACTCGGCGGCGAGTTGAAGATAGACGTTGTGCGGATGTGCGGCCTCCGCGTTGACGCGATGCGCGTAGTGCATCGGCCCGATGCCGAGCAGCGGCGACTCGCGGATGTACTGCCACGCGAGCGACCAGAGATACTCGCGCTGGCTGCCGACGCCTGTGCCGCTTCGTTCGACGACATCGGTGGCGAAGAAGTCGCGCGGCAGGCCGAGCAGCAGGGGAATCGCGTTGAACAGGAGCAGGTACAGCGCCGCGCCGAGCGCCGCTGCAAGTCCGAGTCGAACGACCCAGCGCAACGCTTCACGGCGAAAGACCGCCGCTACGGCGATCGCGGCGATGCCCAGCGCCGCCATCGTCGCGCGGCCGCCGGTGAAGTGCAGCAAGCAGAACTCCAGAACCAGGGCGAACATCGCCCAGCGCCGGAGTCCCATTCGAATCGTCCCGACGGTCGCCGCTGCGAGAATCAGCGGGATCGTCACCGCCTGGACGTGGTTGAAGAAGCGATAGTTGCTATAGGCAGGCAGCAGGTGTTCGCGCAGCAGCGGCGTCTGCGCCGACAGCGCCGCGGCGTAGCGCACTGCGACTGCAAAGACGAACAACAGGCTCGCCGCGACCGGGATCGCAAGCATCCGTTCGATGCCCAGATGCGCCGCGGCCAGCCCGATGCCGACGGCAAACAGCGCAAGCGCAAGCAGCAGTCCGGCTTCGAGCGCGGCTGCGCGCATGACCGGCGCGTGCAGCACCGACAGCATACCGAGCACGGCAATCGCCGAAGTGATTCCGATCGCGCGTCGGGTCGGGTGGGCCGCGCTGTCCCGCTGCAGTATCGCCTGCGCCGCAACGATGATTGCAGTAACGGCGAGCAATACCAATTCGACGATGCGCTGCCCGTCGTGGTCGCGCAGATCGAAGAGAACGAGCCCGAGAGGCGCAAGCGCGAGCGCGAGGAAGGTCGAGGCTGCAAGCACGAGCGCATGACGAACCTGCGTAGGCAGGAAGGCACTTTCGAACTGGAGCGCACTCGTTGTGCGCATCAAACGTAATCTTTGTATACGCGTCATCGACGAGAAAAGGGCCGGACGAACCGGCCCTTCTTGCCATTTTGGCTTGTCAGCGATTACGTGCCGACGCCGGTACGAGTACGCGTGCACGTACCACCCGTATTGGTGAACGTCCACACAACGTTATCCGCGTTCAACGTGCCCGTCATGTCAACAGTGCAGCTAGCAGTGAGCGAGCCGCCGGTAAACGGAATAGTGATGGCCGCGCCGACGCCCGTCGTACCGTTGCCGACCAAAGCGCCAACTGTGCCGTAGTTGGCTTTGAGCGTCGGTGCCGCACCACTGGGCCAGAACCCGTTGGATTGCAGCTCCCCGTACGAGTCGCAATCGGCAGAGGCGCCTGCCCGGAACTGGAGGCACTCCGCAATCGCGGTCTTGAGCGAACCGACTGCCTGGAAGTTGTCCGACCACCGCGACCGCGTCACGTAGTCCTGATACTGCGGAATCGCGATCGCGGCGAGAATGCCGATGATCGCCACAACGATCATCAACTCGATCAGGGTGAAGCCGCGTTGGGCGCGGGCGATTTGACGTTTGATCATTGACCACTCCTCTGGGGAAGAACCGGCGGGGGTGCCGATGACCCACAGTGTCTCCAAGTTCCGTGCCAGTCGAAATCGGGAGTTTGGGCGCGGAATTGCCGCATTTCTGCGACGAAAACTGACGCGGTCTGTCACCTGGGCCTGACGAATAACGTCAGATGTGCCGTCCCACGTGCGTTAGTCCGAAGAGCCTAAGACCGGTGGCTGCGGGGTCGGGGGTGCCCCGCACACGATGTTGGCGTCGCGCGAGCGACGCGTCTGCGTGCTTGATGTTGGAGCGGCGGCACGCCGCAAGCGCGCAGCGACTAGCCCGCTGGCGAGGGATTCGAGAACTCCATCTTCACGCCCGCCAGCTCGATGATGTCCTTGTCCTTGAGCGGGTGGGCGGCGGAGCCGAGGTTGACGCCGTTGACGGTCGGAAAGACCTCGCCTTCGACGTGCGCAATGAAGTAGCCGGTCGGGCGGCGCGTAATGACCGCGACCTGGTGGCCGGGCCGGCCGATCGTGGTCAGCGCCTTGACCAGCGCCAGCTCGCGGCCGGCGTTGGCGCCGGAGAGGATCTTGATCATCGCCGCGGGTTGCGCGCCCTCCTCCACGCTGCCGCCCGGCTGTCGCACTTGGATCGTCGCGGGGCCGGGGCCGTAGAACTCGCGGCGCAGCGGCTGCGAGGTGTCGATGTCGACCTCGGTCTCCGAGCCGGTGGCGCCGTCGGCCAGGAATTTCAGCCGGTACTTGCCGATTTCGACGATGTCGCCGCTCTGCAGCAGGTGCTTCTTGATCGGCTGGCCGTTGACGGTCGTGCCGTTGGTCGAGCCGAGGTCTTCGAGGTAGATGTCGGACCCGGAGGCGTAAACGACCGCGTGCTCGCCGCTGACGGCGAGGTTGTCGATCACCACGTCGTTGTGAGAACGGCGGCCGATGGTCGTGCGCTCCTTCGAGAGGTTGACCTCCCGAAGGACCACCCCGTCCAGACTTAGCACCATCCTCGGCATGCTTGCTCCCTGTACTTCTACTTATGGGATAGGCGTTGATTCTGCCAGCGCGACGCCCGGCTTGCCAATCAAGCGGCCGCGCCGTTTGCGGCACGGGCGTCATCGCCCTGACGATCGGTCGCCGACTCGGCCTGACCGTCGCCGACGCGAACGACGATCACCGACACGTTGTCGCGGCCGCCGGCCTCGTTGGCCATGTCGACCAGCCTGCGCGCCGTCTCCTGGACATCGGGAGCACAGGCCGCGATCAGGCCGCCGATCTCGTAGTGCGTCACCATTTCGGTCAGACCATCGGAACACAGCACAAGCAAGTCCCCGGCCTGCACGTCGTAGTCGTGGATCTCGGGTTCGACGTCTGAACTCGCCCCCAGCGCACGGGTGACCAGGTTCTTGGCGGGCAGCAAGCGCGCCTCCTCCTCGGTCACCATGCCCGCGTCGAGCAACTCTTGCGAGAACGAGTGGTCGCGCGTGAGTTGCTCGAGCGCGCCGCCGCGAAACCGATATAGCCGGGAGTCCCCCGCGTGCGCGACCCACAGCCTGCCGCCCAGCAGCCACGCGATCACGACCGTCGTGGCCATGCCTTCGAAGGCGGTGCTGTTTAGCGCCGCGCGAAAGATCGTCGCGTTCATGCCGACCATCGAGTCGCGCAGCACCGCGCGCGGATCGAACGGGGCGTTTTCGGAGCGCGCCTTGTCGTGCGCGGCAGTCAGCTCGGCCAGCAGCGTGCTGACGGCCATCGTGCTGGCGATCTCGCCGGCGTTGTAGCCGCCGAGCCCGTCGGCCAGGATGAAAAGGCCGGCATCGGGGTCGGCGCCGAGCGCGTCCTCGTTCAACGGGCGAACGAGCCCGGCATGGGTTCTGAGGGCGAAATCGATGGCCTGGCTCATCGGTGCGGCGCGATCCTGCGCGCCGGATTATGTCGAAAGGCGGCGCCTGCCGCTGGCATTCAGCTCGCCACGCTCGTTCGGCGCTGTTCGAGCCACTTGGCCAGCGCCACGACGAACGCGGCGCCGAGCGCGCTGGCGGCATATCCGACGTACGCGTCGCGCGGCACGTACGGCTGAACGATCGGATCGCCGACGATCAGCCCGCCCGCGATCCAGCCCAGCAGTCCGCCGCCGAGCACCACGATGATCGGCAGCCGGTCGAGCAGCTTGAGGATCAACTGGCTGCCGAAAACGATGAACGGCACGCTGACGAGCAGACCGAAGATGACCAGCCCCGTGCGCTGGCTCGGGTCAGCCTGTTCCGCGGCGCCGGCGATCGCGATCACGTTGTCGAGCGACATCACGAAGTCGGCGACGACGATCGTCTTGATCGCCGCCCACAGCTTGTCGCTGGCCTGTACGCTCGCGTGGTCGTCGTCATCGGGCGGCGGCGCGATCAGCTTGACGCCGATCCACAGCAGCAGCAGCCCGCCGACGAGCTTGAGGAACGGGACCGTGAGCAGCGCGACGGCGACGGTAATCAGGATCACGCGCAGCACGATCGCGCCGGCCGCGCCCCAGACAACGCCGAGGGTGCGGTGCTTGGGCGGCAGGTTGCGGCAAGCGAGCGCGATGATGACGGCGTTGTCCCCTCCGAGCAGGATGTCGATGATGATGATCTGGATGATGGCGTCCCATTCCAGATTCAACAGCCACTGCCACATGCACCGTGTCTCCTCGCTCGCCGGCGTCGCGCGCCCGGTCGGCGACGGGTCGTGTTCTCGTTAAAGGACGCTCTTCAGCAGCTTACCGATCTCCGACGGATTCTTCGTCGTTCGGATACCGCAAGCCTCCATGACGGCGAGTTTTTGGCTACGGCCGGCGCTGTACGCCTTAACGTTCACTGCGTTCACGTAAGCCTCCGCCCAAAACTCGCCTACAGCACCGACTTCAGGAGCTTTCCAATCTCCGACGGATTCTTCGTCGTTCGGATACCGCAAGCCTCCATGACGGCGAGTTTTTCCTGCGCAGTGCCCTTGCCGCCGGAAATGATCGCGCCGGCATGGCCCATGCGCTTTCCGGGCGGGGCGGTCACGCCCGCGATGAAGCCGACGATGGGCTTTTTCATGTGGTCCTTCGCCCACTGGGCTGCGATCTCTTCGTCGGTGCCGCCGATCTCGCCGATCATCACCACGGCGTCGGTGTCGGGATCGTCGTTGAAGAGCTTGAGGACGTCGATGTGTTTCAGCCCGTTGACGGGGTCACCCCCGATACCGACCGCGGTCGACTGTCCGAGGCCGAGCTCCGTGAGCTGCGCGACGGCTTCGTAGGTGAGCGTGCCGGAACGCGAGACGACGCCGATGCGGCCTTTCCTGTGGATGTGACCCGGCATGATCCCGATCTTGATCTCGTCGGGCGTGATCACGCCGGGGCAGTTGGGACCGACGAGGATCGTCCTGCGATGCTGTTTGCGCATGCGGTCGCGCACGACGATCATGTCGCGCACCGGAATGCCTTCTGTGATGCAGATGACCAGGTCGAGGTCCGCCTCGACGGCCTCCCAGATCGCGTCGGCCGCCCCGGCCGGAGGCACGTAGATCACGCTGGCGTTCGCACGTGTCTTGGCCTTCGCCTCCTTGACGGTCGCGAAGATCGGAACGCCTTCGAAGTCCTCGCCCGCCTTCTTCGGATTGACGCCGGCAACGAAACAGTTCTTCCCGTTGGCGTACTCGCGGCACGCGCGCGTGTGGAACTGCCCGGTCTTGCCGGTGATCCCCTGCGTGATCACGCGGGTGTCCTTGTTAATCAGGATGCTCATTCGCAGTCTCTCGTGCCAGTCGCCCCGGCGAAGGCCGGGGCCCAAGTTATGACGCCACCTTGCCGTACAGATCGTCCCACGCTGGGTTCACTCATCGACTGGATCAGGTTCACTCTCCAGTCCCTGTGCCAGCGCTTGATCCGCTTTTCCCTCGCGATCGCCTCGATCATCGACGCATGCTGTTCGTACCAGACCAGTCGCCGCAGGCCGTGTTTCTTCGTGAACGCATCCACGAAGCTCTCCTTGTGTTGCCACGTGCGCTTCACCAGATCGGATGTCACGCCAACATAGAGCGTGCCGTAAGGGCGATTGGTCATGATGTACACGTAGGCGGCTTCTTTCACGGGGAATTGGGCCCCGGCCTGTGCCGGGGCGACGGCCGCCTACCCCTTTGCCGCGGCAACGACTTTCTGCGCCGCCTCGGCCAGCGTGTCGGCCGAGATGATCGGCAGGCCCGACTCGGCGAGGATTTTCTTGCCGAGGTCCTCGTTGGTCCCTTTCATGCGGACGACCAGCGGTACGGTCAGGTGCACCGCCCTCGAAGCCGCGACCACGCCCTCGGCGATCACGTCGCAGCGCATGATTCCGCCGAAGATGTTGACGAGGATCGCGCGCAGCTTCGGGTTGCGCAGCATCAGCTTGAACGCCTCGGTCACCTTCTCGGTCGTGGCGCCGCCGCCGACGTCGAGGAAGTTCGCGGGTTCGCCGCCGAACAGCTTGATCGTGTCCATCGTCGCCATCGCCAGCCCCGCGCCGTTGACCAGGCAGCCGATGTTGCCGTCGAGCTGGATGTACGACAGGTCGAACTTGCTCGCTTCGACCTCGGCAGGGTCCTCCTCGTCGAGGTCGCGCATCGCGACGATGTCCGGATGGCGGAACAGCGCGTTCGGATCGAAGTTCATCTTCGCGTCGAGCGCGACGACGCGGCCGTCGCCGGTCAGCACCAGCGGGTTGATTTCCGCGAGCGATCCGTCGCACTCCCAGAAGGCGCGGTACAAGCCCTGCAGCGCCGTGCGCGCCGCCGGCCCGCTCGCCGCTGGCACGCCGATCTTGACGGCGATGTCGTCGGCCTCGCGATCGGTCAGTCCGAGCTCCGGGTCGATGTACACCTTGTGGATCTTCTCCGGCGTGCGTGCGGCGACTTCCTCGATGTCCATGCCGCCTTCGCTGGAGGCCATCAAACAGACCCGCTGGGTGGCGCGGTCGACGACCATGCCGGCGTACAGCTCCTTGCGAATGTCGGCGCCCTCTTCGACCAGCAGCCGCCGCACCTTCTGGCCCTGCGGCCCCGTCTGATGCGTGACGAGCTGCATGCCGAGAATGCTCGACGCGTGGGCTCTGACCTCGTCGATCGAGCGCGCGAGCTTCACACCGCCGCCCTTTCCGCGTCCACCGGCGTGGATCTGCGCCTTCACGACCCAGACGGGCCCGCCGAGCTGCTTGGCCGCGGCCACGGCCTCGTCGACCGAAAAACAAGGCACGCCGCGCGGCACCGGTACGCCGTACTTCGCGAGGATCTGCTTGGCCTGGTACTCGTGGATCTTCATCGGGGTCTCGCTAGTTGGACTGCTGCGTCTCGTGCGCTGGCCGATACCAGCGCGGGTAGTAACGCGCCACGGCGGGTCCGTCGGACTTCAGTGCGTGGCAACGGTCGAGCTGCCAGGGCTTCTGCTGCACTTGGCGGTGATCCTCGTGCGCGGTGTCGCTCGGCTTGAAGACTTCGCCGGCGAAGGCCTGGATCGCCGCCGTCGGCAGCACGTTGGCCAATTCGGTCAGATGCGAGCAGCCGAGCGTGCCGCCAAGCCGTTCCCGGACGTGCCTCCGGAAGTTCTGCAGCAGGTTCAACCCGATCAGCTTGCGGTAGTCCGCGGCGATCGTGTCGCAGTGGCCGGGATAGGGGGTCGCGTCGGAGCGCGCCTGCACGTCGACGACGTTCAACTTCGTGTCGATCGTCAGCGTCAGGCGCATCTCGTGCACGGGTTCGCCCGCCCTGCGAACGCCGGTGGCAAGCGAAAAGTCGCGCGATTTGGTGTCGGTGAGTACGGCCTCGAGATCCCACAGGCCGTCGTCGCGCACATACGCGTCCACGCGGATCGCGCGCGTGTGCACGTGGCGGCGTCGGTTGGCGCTGGCAGGGGAGCTGGACATCCGCGTGCTTCTGGGCACGGACCGAAAAAAGCCGGGCGAGGCGCTCCCGGCGCGAAGATGGTAGCACGCAGCGGGCATCGACCCGCCCGAATCGGGCGCGATCTCGCGCGGAGCAGTGCTCAGGGTCTGAAGGTTCGCAGAAACTCGAGAAAGGTCCGCGCTGCGAGATCGGCGTCCTCGACGGTCATCGTTTCGCGAGGGTTGTGGCTGATGCCACCGTCGCCGCAGCGGACGAACAGCATGCACACGTCGGTCACGCGCTGCAGGATCATCGCGTCGTGACCCGCTCCGCTCGGCAATCGCAGCGGCACGGCGCCGGCGCGTGCGATGCACCGTTCGAGCAGATCCATCAGCCGCGGCGAACACGGCGCGCACGGAACGCGCATCGTCTGCGAGAGCTCGAGCGACACGCCGCGCCGCCGCGCGATCGCATTCAACTCGCGCACGACGTCGTCGACGGCCGCATCGCGCGTCGCGTCGTCGCCTGCGCGGATGTCGATCGAGAATTCGCAGCGGCCCGGAATGACGTTGGTCGCACCGTTGGGTACGCCCAGCATGCCGACCGTTCCGACGAGCGTGGCCGCCTCGGAGCAGCGGCGCTCGACTGCGAGGATCATTTCGGCAGCGGCAGCGGCCGCGTCGCGCCGCATCGACATCGGTGTCGTTCCGGCATGGCCGGCCACACCCGTAACCGTCGCGGACATGCGGACGCTGCCGGCGATCGAGGTGACGACGCCCAGCGGCAGGCCGCGGTCGAGCAGCACCGGCCCCTGCTCGATGTGAACTTCGATGTAACCGGCGAGACGCGCCGGGTCGCGTGCGAGCGCGGCGATCGCGGCTTCGTCGCCGGGCAGGCCGGCTGCACGCATGGCCGCGCGCATCGTGACGCCGTCGGCATCGGCGCGATCGAGCAGCGCCGTGTCGAAGGCGCCGACGAGCGCGCTCGAGGCGAGAAAGCTCGACTTGAAGCGCACGCCTTCCTCTTCGGCAAAAGCGATGACTTCGAGGTGATACGGCAGGCGTTCGCCGCGACGATTCAGATCGTCGATCACCGCGATCGGCAGCAGGATGCCCAGTCGCCCGTCGAACCGGCCGCCGTTGCGAACGGTGTCGAAGTGCGAGCCGGTGATCAGCGTCTTCGCGCCGGGGTCCGCGGCGGCGTACCGGCCGACGACGTTGCCGACCGCATCGACGTGAACCTGCAGGCCCGCCTCGCGCATCCACGCCGCGATCTGCGCGGCAGCCGCACGATGCGCGGGCGTCAGATACGTCACCGTCAGCGCGTCAGCCTGGTCCGAGTGCGCGGCGAGAAGCCCGGCGCGTTCGACGATGGCGCGTCCGAGCGGGTGGTCGGTCTGCGGATTCGTGATCATTGGTTCGGTCACTGCGGTGCGAAGCGCAACGGCAGGGGCACGGAAATCCCGCGGATTATGCCGAGCGGGCGCTGCACCCCACGACTGCGCAGTCGGAAGCCGCGATCGCTCTGCCGCGCGGCCCACCCGCGACGAAAGCTTGACGCCTTCTCAGCCGTCGTCGGGGGTTCCGCGCACGACCTGCAGGATGACTTCGGTCGAGAATCCGCGTGCGGCGAGAAAGCGCAACTGCTTCGCGCGCTCGGCCTCGTCGCGCGGCGGCGTGCCGAAGCGCCTGCGCCAGACTTCGCGCGCGCGAGCGAGCTCCGACTTCGCCAGATCCGCTGTCGCCTGCGCGATGAGCTCGGGCGCGACGCCGTGCTGCTTGAGCTCCTGCCGCACACGGCCCGTGCCGAAACGCCCGGCCCGGGTTCGCACGAGGCTCGCCGCAAAGCGGGCCTCGGACAGCATGCCCTTGCCGGCGAGGTCGTCGAGCACGCGGTCGACCTCCGCCGGATCTGCGCCTTCTGAAAGATGCCGTCGAAGCTTGCGCGCGAGCTCCGCGCGGCTGTGTTCGCGCCGCGCCAGCGCCGCGACCGCCCGCTGCAGCAGCGAGGGCGGTTGTTTCGCGCGTGCGGTCACATCGCAGCCGGATCAGCCCTCGACCATCGGCGCGCTGCGCGCCGCGACGCCGACTTTCTCCCGGATCTGGTTCTCTATTTCGAGTGCCAGCTCGGGATGCTCTTTGAGGTAGTCGCGCGCGTTGTCCTTGCCCTGGCCGATCCGGTCGCCGCGGTAGCTGTACCAGGCACCGGACTTCTCGATGATGCCGTGCAGGGCGCCGAGATCGACGACTTCGCCCTCGCGCGAAATGCCTTCGCCGTACAGGATGTCGAATTCGGCCTGCTTGAACGGCGGGGCGACCTTGTTCTTGACGACCTTGACCTTGGTCTCGGAGCCGATGACCTCTTCGCCCTTCTTGATCGAGCCGACGCGACGGATGTCGAGCCGCACCGACGCGTAGAACTTCAGCGCGTTGCCGCCGGTGGTCGTTTCCGGGTTTCCGAACATCACGCCGATCTTCATCCGGATCTGGTTGATGAAGATGACGAGGCAGTTGGTCCGCTTGATCGTCGCCGTGAGCTTGCGCAGCGCCTGGCTCATCAGCCTGGCCTGCAGACCGGGCAGTGAATCGCCCATTTCGCCCTCGATCTCCGCCTTCGGCGTCAGCGCCGCGACCGAGTCGATCACGATCAGATCGACCGAACCCGAGCGCACCAGCGCATCGGCGATCTCGAGTGCCTGCTCGCCCGTGTCGGGCTGGGAGATCAGAAGATCCTGCAGGTTGACGCCGAGCTTCTGCGCGTACTGCACATCGAGTGCGTGCTCGGCATCGATGAAGGCGCACGTGCCGCCGATTTTCTGCATCTCGGCGATCACTTGCAGCGTCAGCGTGGTCTTGCCCGATGACTCCGGTCCGTAGATCTCGACGACGCGGCCGCGCGGCAGCCCGCCGACGCCGAGCGCAATGTCCAGACCGAGCGAGCCGGTGGACACGACCTGGATGTCCTCGGCTACCTCGCCATCGGCCAGCCGCATGATCGAGCCCTTGCCGAACTGCTTCTCGATCTGCGCCAGCGCCGCCGCCAAGGCTTTCTGACGTTCCTTCGAATCCGCCACCCAACCGCTCCTTCCGTCGTCCATTTCCGCCTCCGCTCGCGCCGCCGAATCGAGGTGGCGCAGTGCGCGCCACCGACTGAATGAATTGACAGTGGTCACTGTAGATTCATTCAGTATCGGCGTCAAGCACCCGGCAGCCGACCGGGCATGGTGGCGCACGGTGCCGCACGCGGCTTGCGGCGGGCGGACCCGCTGCCTAGACTGCCGCGGCAAGGGGCAGACCGCCCGCATGAGTCCGCCGGCAGCGAAGTCCACGCCAAGGCGGCTCGCAGCATATCAAGTGCGCATCCTCATCGCAGAAGACGACCCGGTGCTGGCCGACGGCCTGTCGCGCTCGCTGCGCGCGGGCGGCTACGCGGTCGACGTCGTGATCACCGGCGACGAGGCCGACACAGCCCTGACCGCGCAGACCTTCGACTTGCTGATCCTCGACCTCGGGCTGCCGAAACTGTCCGGCCTGGAGGTCTTGCGCCGGCTGCGTGCGCGCAATTCCAAAGTGCCCGTGCTGATCCTGACGGCCGCGGACAGCGTCGAGCAGCGCGTGCGCGGGCTCGACCTCGGCGCCGACGACTACATGGCCAAACCGTTCGCCCTGTCGGAGCTCGAAGCGCGCGTTCGCGCGCTGACACGGCGCGCGCTGGGCGCCAACCAGAGCCTGCTGCGAAACGGCGCGCTCGCGCTCGACCAAGCCGGCCGCGTCGCGATGATCAACGATCAGCCGATCGAGCTCTCCGCGCGCGAGCTCGGATTGCTCGAGGTCCTGCTGCAGCGCGCCGGGCGCGTCGTCAGCAAGGAGCAGCTCGTCGACCACCTGTGCGAGTGGGGTGAGGAGGTCAGCAACAACGCGATCGAGGTCTACGTTCACCGCTTGCGCAAGAAGCTCGAGCCTGGCGGCATCCGAATCGCGACCGTGCGCGGGCTCGGTTACTGCCTCGAGCGCGTCGCAGCGGAAGCGGCCAACGATGCGCCGGCACACGCGCCGGCGGGCATCGTGCCGCCCGGCGCGGCTTAGCGTCACTCACATCGGCGTCCCGGGCGGCTGCGACACAGGGACTCGGTCCGACGATGCCCGACGAAACCGTCGATCCAGCGGCGCTGCCCGCGCCGCAACCGCCTTCGGAACAGCCCGGTTGGCGCGCCAACATGCGCGCGCTCGCATCGGCGCTGACCCCCGGCGCGGGGCGCCGCGCGACGACGAGCGAAGCGGCGCCCGCCGGCTTCAACCCGCTGCGGCGCACCGGCGAGCAGCGATCGCTGTTCGGCGAGATCCTCGACTGGATGCTCGCGCCGCTGCTGCTGCTGTGGCCGATGAGCGTCACGGTCACCTACCTGTTCGCGCAGTCGATCGCGGGCATCCCTTTCGACCGGATCCTTGGCGAACGCGTCGAGTTGCTGGCCAACCACGTCAAGGAGTCGAAGGGGCAGATCACGCTGCAACTGCCGCTGCCGGCGCACGAAGTTCTGCGCGCGGACTCGATCGACAACGTGTACCACATGGTCCTCGGACTGCGCGGCGAATTCGTCGCGGGCGACCGCGACCTGCCGATCCCCGACGAACACGACACGCCCACCCCGAGGCGGGTCAAGTTCCGCTCCGACCTGATCCGCGGCACCGAAGTGCGCGTCGCCTACACCTGGGTCGAGTTCCATGGCGCAAAAGGCGGCAAGCCGGTCCTCGTTCAGGTGGCCGAGACGCTCGAGAAGCGCTCGCAGCTCGCCAACGAGATCATCCGCGGCGTGATCGTGCCGCAGTTCGTCGTGCTGCCGATCGCGGTGATCCTCGTGTGGTTCGGGCTGTCGCGCGGGCTGGCGCCGCTGAACTCGCTGCAGGCGCGCATCCGGGCGCGACGGCCCGACGACCTGTCGCCGATCGACCCGCACGCCGCGCCGGAAGAGCTGGCCCCGCTGGTCAACTCGTTCAACGAACTGCTGGAGCGAATGGCGCAAAACCTGCGGACGCAGCGGCGCTTCACGGCCGACGCCGCGCATCAGATGAAGACGCCGCTCGCGGGGCTGCGCACGCAGGCGGAGCTGGCGTTGCGCGAGACGGATCCGCAACAACTGAAGCGAAGCCTGCGCCAGATCGCGGCTTCGACCGAGCGCGCCACGCATCTGATCAACCAGTTGCTCGCGCTGGCCAAGGCCGAGCATCACGCGACCGATCTGCGCGCTTTCGAGGCGTTCGACCTCGTTCCGCTGGCGCGCGAGCTGGTGCGCGAGTGGTACCCGCTCGCGCAGGCGCGGCAGATCGATCTGGGCTTCGAAGCGCCGGAGCGGCCTGTGCGAATCATCGGCGTGGCCGCGCTTGTGCGCGAACTGCTGAAGAACCTCGTCGACAACGCGCTGCGCTACACGCCCGAACGGGGCAGCGTGACGGTCCGTGTTCGCACCGTGCAGGAGTCGGGTTCGGCCTTCCTCGAGGTCGAGGACACGGGTCCGGGCATCGCCGAGCACGAGCGCCAACTCGTGTTCGAGCGCTTCTACCGTGTGCTCGGCACGAACGTGGACGGCAGCGGGCTGGGGCTCGCGATCGTGCGGGAGATCGCCGAGCAGCACGACGCGCTGCTGCGGCTGGGCGACAACCCGCGTGCGACCGACCCCGGTCTGCCCGGCACGCTGGTCAGCGTGGAGTTCACGCACACGCTGAGCGCCCCGCCAACGTTGCGGATTCCCTGAAGTGGCGCCGCCGATACCCGGCAAGACGGGCTTCCGGATCGACCTGGCGCATGGTCGCGCCGAATCGCGTCCTCGGTCTCCGATACTCGAAACGGGAAGAACGCGTCTCGACGCCCGCGCGATTTGACCGCCCTGCGGGCAGCGTTGATAATTCGCGCCCTCCGCCGCCCGGCGGAGTTTGCTTCGGCAGGCGGATTAGCTCAGCTGGTTAGAGCAGAGGAATCATAATCCTTGTGTCCGGGGTTCGAGTCCCTGATCCGCCACCACCTCTCTTCCGGATCTCCGCGTTCATGTTCGCGCGTTTGCTGACGTTGCTCGTCGCCCTGCTGGTTGCCGGCGGCGTCGCCGCGCAAGCCGTGCGCAAGATTCCGGCCGACGCGCCGAAGGGGCGACTGACCGCGCGGCAGCTTCCGCTGGTCACGATCGACGGGAAGGAGTTCCGCCTGGCACCGGGCGCGCGCATCTTCAACGCGAACAACCTCAGCGTCACGCCCAATCTCGTTCCCGCCGGCACGCCGGTGCGCTACGAGCTGGACGCGCAGGGCATGATCCGGACCGTGTGGATCGTCGACGCGGTCCCCGGCGTCGAACGCAGCGGACCACAGCGTTGAGTGCGCGGCCGCGATGAACCGCAAGGTCTACATCCGCACGTTCGGCTGCCAGATGAACGAGTACGACTCGGCCCGGATGGCCGACGTGCTCGCCGCCGCCGAAGGCATGACGCCGACCGACGATCCCGCGCAGGCCGACGTCATCCTGTTCAACACCTGCTCGGTGCGCGAGAAGGCGCAGGAGAAGGTCTTCTCCGACCTCGGTCGCGTCAAGCACCTGAAACGGAAGAACCCCGACCTCGTGATCGGCGTCGGCGGTTGCGTCGCCAGTCAGGAAGGCGCGGCGATCGTCGAGCGCGCGCCGTACGTGGACATCGTGTTCGGCCCGCAGACGCTGCACCGGCTGCCTGCGCTGATCGAGCGGCGCCGTGCGACCGGAACGCCGCAGGTCGACGTGTCGTTTCCGGAGATCGAAAAGTTCGACCGGCTTCCACCGCCGCGCGTCGAAGGTGCGAGCGCGTTCGTGTCGATCATGGAAGGCTGCAGCAAGTACTGCAGCTTCTGCGTCGTTCCGTACACGCGCGGCGAGGAAGTGTCGCGCCCGTTCGACGACGTGCTCACCGAGGTCGCGGACCTGGCAGACCAGGGCGTCAAGGAGGTCACGCTGCTCGGCCAGAACGTCAACGCGTACCGCGGCCGGATGGCCCACGGCGAGCCGGCCGACTTCGCGCTGCTGCTCGAATACGTGCACGAGATCCCCGGCATCGAGCGTATCCGCTACACGACCTCGCATCCGAAGGAGTTCACGCAGCGGCTGATCGATGTCTACGCGCGGCTGCCGAAGCTCGTGAACCACCTGCACCTGCCGGTGCAGGCGGGCTCCGACCGCGTGCTCGCGGCAATGAAACGCGGCTACACGACGCTCGAGTACAAGTCGATCGTCCGCAGGTTGCGCGCGGTGCGGCCGGACATCTCGCTGTCGTCGGACTTCATCGTCGGATTCCCCGGCGAAACGGAAGCGGACTTCGCCAAGACGCTCGCGCTGATCGACGAAGTCGGGTTCGACGCGAGTTTCTCGTTCGTCTACAGCCGCCGCCCGGGAACGCCCGCTGCCGAGCTGCCGGACGAAACCCCGCAAGTGGTCAAGCTCGAGCGGCTCCAGCGCCTGCAGGCGCTGCTCAACGAGCATGTCGCGCGCATCAGCGCGGCGATGGTCGGCTCAATGCAACGCGTCCTGGTCGAAGGCCCGTCGAAGAAGGACGCCCGCGAGCTGATGGGCCGAACCGAGAACAACCGCATCGTCAACTTCGCCGGCGGCGCGGCACAGCGCCTCGTCGGACAGATGATCGACGTGCGCATCACCCAGGCGCTGCCGCATTCGTTGCGCGGCGAGGTCGTGCTGCGCGAATCGGCAGTCGCCGCCTGAAGCCCGCGTGGCACGCAAACCCGCCGCCAAGGTACTGACCTACTCGGTCGACGCGGACAACTCGCAACTCGCCAACCTGGCGGGCGCCCTCGACGCCAATCTGCGCCAGATCGAAAACGAGCTGGACGTTTCGATCCGGCGGCGCGGGCACCAATTTCGCATCGAGGGCCCCCCGGAGAACGCGCAACAGGCGATCGCGGTGCTCGACCACTTCCTGGCCCGCGCGCAGCGGCCGATCTCGGTCGACGACATCCAGCTGTATTTCGTCGAGAACCGCGGCCGCAAGCGAGCCGCCGCGCGTGCGGCCGAGACCGAGACCGACGCCGTGGCCGAGGACACGGCGCTGCCCGCGCTGCACACCCGCCGGCGCGACCTGCACGGCCGCACGCCGCGGCAGCGCGAGTACATCCACGCGATCCTCGAGCACGACATCGCGTTCGCGATCGGCCCCGCCGGCACCGGCAAGACGTATCTGGCCGTGGCCTGCGCGGTCGATGCGCTCGAACGCGATGTCGTCAAGCGGATCGTGCTGACGCGCCCGGCGGTCGAGGCCGGCGAGCGGCTCGGCTTCCTGCCCGGAGACCTCGCGCAAAAGGTCGATCCCTACCTGCGGCCGCTGTACGACGCGCTGTTCGACCTGCTCGGCTTCGACAAGACGCAGCGGCTGCTGGAACGGCAGACGATCGAGATCGCGCCGCTCGCTTACATGCGCGGCCGGACGCTCAACCAGGCGTTCGTGATCCTCGACGAAGCGCAGAACACCACGCCCGAGCAGATGAAGATGTTCCTCACGCGCATCGGCTTCGGCTCCAAGGCGGTGGTCACCGGCGACGTGACGCAGATCGACCTGCCGCGGGGAAGCTCCAGCGGGTTGATCGAAGCGCAGCACATCCTGCGCGAGGTGCGCGGCATCGCGTTCACGTACTTCACCGCCGCCGACGTCGTGCGGCATCCGCTCGTCGCACGCATCGTCGAGGCGTACGAGAAGGCCGAGAGCCTGAACCCGCCCGCGCCGCGCCGCTCGCGCGCGGCGCCATGATCGGCTCGACGCGGCGCAGCGTCCCGGCGCGGCGCGCGAGGCGCCGCGGACCGCGGCTCGCGCTGTCGATCCAAGGCCGCGAAAAGTTCGCCGGACTGCCCACACCCCCCACGCTGCGCCGGTGGGTGCAACTGGCGCTCGAGCGCGACGCCGAGATCGGGCTCAGGTTCGTCGACGCTCGGGAGGGCCGGCGGCTGAACCGCGTGTTCCGTGGCCGCGACTACGCGACCAACGTGCTGACGTTCGACTACGCGCAGCGGCCGACGGTCGTCGCCGACATCGCGATCTGCGTCCCGGTCGTCAGGCGCGAGGCGCGCGCGCAAGGCAAACCGCTGCGCGCTCACCTCGCCCACCTGGTGATCCATGGCGCGCTGCACGCACAGGGCTACGACCACCGGCGGCGGGCCGAAGCGCGCGCGATGGAGGCCCGCGAGGTTGAACTGCTGGCCAAGCTCCGCATTGCAGACCCTTACGCGTAAGTTAGCGCAGGCTCACCATCCAGAGACGCCCTCCGTCGGCCAGCGGATGTGACCGCCCGGGTACGAAAAAGCCGGCATTGCCAGCCAGGGCGCATCCGATATGCTCGATCCGTCCCAACAGCCGGGCCGCTCGCCGCGCCCGACGAAAATGTCAGAACCTCCGCAGAGTCGCCCGTCGACTGCCCAGAAACAACGCTCCCTGATCGAACGCCTGATCGCGTTCATCACCCGAGAACCCGAAAACCGCGAAGAACTGCTCGAGGCGCTGCACGAGGCGCACGAGCGCAACCTGCTCGACGCCGACGCGCTGTCGATGATCGAAGGGGTGCTGCAGGTGTCCGAGCTGCGCGCCCGCGACCTGATGGTGCCGGCTCCGCAGATGGATGTCATCGACATCGCCGAGGACCCGAAGACCTGGATCCCGCGCGTCATCGAAACCGCGCACTCGAGATTCCCGGTCATCGAAGGCAGCCGCGACCACGTGATCGGCATCCTGCTCGCCAAGGATCTGCTGCGCTACTACCACGACAAGAACACCGACATCCGGTCGATGCTCAGGCCGGCCGTCTTCGTCCCGGAGAGCAAGCCGCTGAACGTGCTGCTGAAGGACTTCCGCGCCAACCGCAACCACATGGCGATCGTCGTCGACGAGTACGGCGGCGTGGCCGGGCTGATCACGATCGAGGACATCCTCGAGCAGATCGTCGGCGATATCGAGGACGAGTACGACCTCGACGAGGACGTCGACAACATCGTCGCCGAACGCGACGGCCGCTACCGCGTCAAGGCGCTGACGGAGATCTCGGCCTTCAACGAGGCCTTCGGAACCGACTTCTCCGACGAGCACTTCGACACGATCGGCGGCTACGTCACCGACCAGTTCGGCCGCGTGCCGCATCGCGGGGACGCGATCGAACTCGACGGCGTTCGCTTCGAAGTACTGCGCGCCGACGCGCGGCAGCCGCACCTGTTCCTGGTCACGCGCGTGCCCAGGACCGTCGCGCGCGAGCTCGAGGAAGCCGAAGCGCGCCAGCACGCGTAGGCCGCCGGGAGGAAGGTGCGCAGGTAGACTGCGCGCCCAACTCGCCCCGCCGGCGCCCGCGTGCCCGTCATCGTCCTGACGTTCCCCCTGCAAGCCATCGCCGCCGCGCTGCTCGGCGCTGCGCACGCGCTCGCATTCGCGCCCTGGAATCACGGATGGCTGCAGGTGCTGGCGCTCGCCGCGCTGTTTGCGCTCGCGGACTCCGCGCGCAGCCCGCGGCGCGCGGCGCTGGCGGGGTTCGCGTTCGGGCTCGGCTGGTTTGGCGTCGGCGTTTCGTGGGTCTACATCAGCATGCACGTCTACGGCGGCATGTGGGCCTGGCTCGCTGCGCTGGCCACTGCGGCCTTCGCGGCGCTGCTGGCGGCGTTTCCGGCGCTGGCGCTGTGGGTGGGGACCCGCTTCGTGCCGCCGTCGCCGCTGCGTCCGCTGCTCGCGCTGCCGGCGGCGTGGGCCGCGTCCGAGTGGCTGCGCGGTGTGCTCTTCACCGGTTTTCCGTGGCTGGCGAGCGGCTACGCGCACACCGACACGCCGCTCGCGGGCTTCGCACCGATCGTTGGCGTCTACGGCCTGACGCTGCTCGCCGCGCTCGCCGCCGGCGCGCTGGTTGCGCTGCTGCGCCACCGGTCGCGCCCGGCCGCGGCGAGCGCGATCGCGGTGCTCGTCGCGCTCGTCGGCGGCGGCGAGGCGCTGCGGCGGGTCGAATGGACGCAAGCGGTGGGCGCCCCGATCCGCGTGCGCCTGGTCCAGGGCAACATCCCGCAGAACCTCAAGTTCGGCCCCGAGGGCCTGCAGCGCGCGCACGACACGTACATCCGGCTGATGCGCGCCGGTGAGCGCGCCGATCTCGTCGTGCTGCCCGAGTCGGTGTTTCCGCTGCCGCTCGCGTATCTGCCCGACCATGTCACGCGCGATCTGCTCGACTTCACGGATTCGCGCGCCAGCGCGCTCGTCTTCGGGATCTTCGTCGAAGACCCGCCGGGCCGCTACTACAACAGCGCCATCGGCCTGGCGCCCGGGGTGCGGCCGCAGCGCTACAGCAAGCGGCACCTCGTTCCCTTCGGCGAGTTCATTCCGTGGGGCTTCCGCTGGTTCGTCGAGCGAATGGCGATCCCGATCGGCGACCAGGAGCGCGGGCCGAAGTACCAGCCGCCGATGTCGCTCGCGGGCCAGCGCATCGCCGTGAACATCTGCTACGAGGACCTGTTCGGCGCCGAGATCATTGACGCGTGGACCGACCCCGGCAACGCGCCGACGCTGCTGCTGAACCTGTCGAACCTGGCGTGGTTCGACGATTCGATCGCGCTGGCGCAGCACCTGCAGATCTCGCGGCTGCGCGCGCTGGAGACGGGCCGCCCCATGCTGCGAGCGACCAACACCGGCGCCACCGCGATCGTCGATGCGCGCGGCCGAGTCGTCGCGCAGCTTCCGTTCAACACCGAAGGCGCGCTCGACGGCGAGGTGCGCGGCTACGCCGGAACGACGCCGTACGTGCGGTTCGGCGACTGGCCCGCGCTCGCCGCGATCGCGCTGCTCGCGCTCGCGTCGTTCGCGGCCCGCCGCGCGCGAGGCCTTTAGAGCTTATCCGCAGTAATTCGTGCGTGCGTATTACTGGCGGATAAGCTCTTAGAATCGCGGCCTGCCGCACGAGCGAACCGGACCGCGATGATCACCTTCCAGGAAGCCATCCTCCGTCTGCAGACCTACTGGAATCAGCAGGGCTGCGCGCTGCTGCAGCCGATCGACCTCGAGGTCGGTGCCGGCACTTCGCACACGGCGACCTTCCTGCGCGCGATCGGCCCCGAGCCGTGGCGCGCGGCGTACGTGCAGCCGTCGCGCCGGCCGAAGGACGCGCGTTACGGCGAGAACCCGAACCGGCTGCACCAGCACCACCAGTACCAGGTCGTGCTGAAGCCCTCGCCGCCGGAGATCATCGATGTGTACCTCGGCTCGCTCACCGCGCTCGGCATCGACACGAAGAAGAACGACATCCGCTTCGTCGAGGACGACTGGGAGAACCCCACGCTCGGCGCGTGGGGGCTCGGCTGGGAGGTGTGGATGAACGGCATGGAGATCACGCAGTTCACCTACTTCCAGCAGGTCGGCGGGCTCGAGTGCAAGCCGATCACCGGCGAGATCACCTACGGGCTCGAGCGGCTGACGATGTACCTGCAGAACGTCGACAACGTGTTCGACCTCGTGTACACGAAGTGGCGCGACCGCGGCGTCGAGAAAGTGCTGCGCTACGGCGACGTGTTCCACCAGAACGAGGTCGAGCAGAGCCGATACAACTTCGAAGCCAGCGACCCGCAGGTACTGCTCGGCCAGTTCAACCTGTTCGAGGCGGAGGCGAAGCGGCTGATGGACGCACAGCTCGCGCTGCCCGCCTACGAGATGGTGCTGAAAGCGGGGCACACGTTCAACCTGCTCGATGCGCGCGGCGCGATCAGCGTCACCGAGCGCGCCGCCTATATCGGCCGAATCCGCGCGCTGGCCCGCGCGGTCGCGCAGAGCTACTACGAGTCGCGCGAGCGGCTCGGCTTCCCGATGCTCGCCGAAGCCGACCGCAGGGCGGCGGCGTGAGCGCGTTTTCAACACCGAGACACCGAGAACACGGAGAAGTGCGAGTGAGGTCTCTGCGCTCTCCGCGTCTCTGTGTTTAAGCAAGGTTCGTCCAAGTGGCACACCCAGCCAATCTGCTGATCGAACTGCACACCGAAGAGCTGCCGCCCAAGGCGCTGAAGCCGCTCGGCCAGGCGTTCGCCGCCGGCATCGAACAGGGGTTGCGCAGCCGGCAGTTCCTCGCGCCCGACAGCCGAGTCACCGTGTTCGGAACGCCGCGCCGGCTCGGCGTTCACATCACGCACGTCGCGGCCAAATCGGCCGACCGGCCGATCAAGCAGAAGCTGATGCCGCTCGCCGTCGCGCAGGACAAGGCCAGGAACTGGACCGCGGCCTTTCTCAAGAAGCTCGAGTCGATCGGGCGCGGCGATCTCGCCAGGGTCGCCATCGGCACTCACGAAGGTCCCGATGCGCTGGTGGTGGAGAACGACGGCAAGGCCGAGTCGGTGTTCCTGAAGAGCGTGGCTGCCGGGCAGCCGCTGATCACCGCGCTGCAGGCCGCGCTCGACGAGACGATCGACAAGCTGCCCATCCCGAAGACGATGAGCTACCAGCTCGCCGATGGCACGACCGTGAAGTTCGTTCGGCCCGCGCACCGGCTGGTCGCGCTGCACGGCCATGCGCCGCTGCCGGTGCACGCGCTCGGACTGATCGGCGGGACCAAGACCTTCGGCCATCGGTTCCTGTCGCAGGGCGAGATCGCCGTGCACTCGGCCGACACCTATGCCGAGCAACTCGAGCGCGAAGGACGCGTGATCGCCTCGTTCGAGGAGCGCCGCGCGCGCATCGTCGCGCAGCTCGTCGCCGCCGCGGCGAAGTCGAAGGCGCAGCCGGTGATGCCCGATGCGCTGCTCGACGAGGTCACCGCGCTGGTCGAGTGGCCGGTCGTGTACGAATCCGGCTTCGAGGCCGACTTTCTGGCCGTGCCGCAGGAGTGTCTGATCCTGACGATGCAGCAGAACCAGAAGTACTTCGCGCTGACCGACGCAGGCGGCAAGCTGCTGAACCGCTTTCTGCTGGTGTCGAACCTCGAAACCGACGACCCGTCGGCGATCATCGCCGGCAACGCGCGCGTCGTTCGGGCGCGGCTGGCGGATGCGAAGTTCTTCTACGACCAGGACCGCAAGGTCACGCTCGAGTCGCGCATTCCGGGACTGGCGAGCGTCGTCTATCACAACAAGCTCGGCTCGCAACTGGAACGCGTCGAGCGCGTCACCGGCATCGCGGTCGAGATCGCCAAGGCGCTCGGCGTCGACGAAACGCATGTCGAACGCGCAGCGCGGCTCGCGAAGGCCGACCTGCGCACGCTGATGGTCGGCGAGTTCCCCGAGCTGCAGGGGATCATGGGCCGCTACTACGCGCAGCACGACGGCGAAGCGCCCGACGTGGCCAACGCGATCGAGGAACACTACCGGCCGCGATTCGCCGACGACGCGCTGCCCGCGTCGATGGTCGGTACCTGCGTCGCGCTCGCCGACAGGCTGGAGACGCTGGTCGGCCTGTTCGGCATCGGCGAAAAGCCGACCGGCGACAAGGATCCCTTCGCGCTGCGCCGACATGCGATCGGCGTTCTGCGAATGCTGATGGAAAAACGCATCGAGATCGGGCTCGACCGGCTGCTCGCCATCGCCGAAGAACTGTTCTCCGAGGTCAAGGCGTACGAAAGCGCGACCGCTGAGGTCTCGTCCTTCATCTACGACCGTTTGCGCGGTCTGCTGCGCGAACAGGGCTACACCGCCAACGAGGTCGAGGCGGTCGTCTCGCTCGCGCCGACGCGGATCGACCGCGTGCCGAGCCAGCTCGCCGCGGTCCGCGCGTTCATGAAGCTGCCCGAAGCCGAGAGCCTGACGGCGGCCAACAAGCGCATCGGCAACATCCTGAAAAAGGCCGGCGCCGTTCCCGCGCGCTACGACCCTTCGCTGCTGTTCGAGCCGGCCGAAAAGGCGCTCGCCGCCGCGTTCGAGCACGTGCGGCCGGCGGCCGAGCAGTGCTTCGCGCAAGGCGACTACACCGGCATGTTGAAGTCGCTCGCGCCGCTGAAGCCGCCGGTCGATGCGTTCTTCGACGACGTGATGGTCAACGTCGAGGACGAGAAGATCCGCGGCAACCGGCTCGCGCTGCTCGCCGCGCTGCGCGCGACGATGAACCGCGTGGCCGACCTGTCGCTGCTGGCGGCCGGCTGAGCAGCGCGGCGCGGACCCCGATGAGCCGCCTGCGCGCGATCCTTTACCTGCTCGTGATGACCGTCACGGTCGCGCCGTGGTCGTTCGTCGTCGTCGCCTCGTGGGTCACGCCGCCGGCCACGCGCTACAAGCTCGCCGTGATGTGGACTCGGCTCGCGATCCGGGCTGCGCGCGCGATCTGCGGCGTGCGCTGGCGCGTCGAAGGCTGGGAGAACCTGCCCAATGGCCCGGCGATCGTGCTGCCGAAGCATCAGTCGACCTGGGAGACGTTCTGGCTCCCGAGCTATCTGCCGCGCCGGCTGTCGTTCGTCTACAAGCGCGAGCTGCACTGGATTCCGTTCTTCGGCTGGGGCATCGCGTCGCTCGGCATGATCAACATCGACCGCTCGCGCGGACAGGACGCGTTCGAGCAGGTCGTCCGCCAGGGCACCGAACTGCTGCGCGACGGCTGGTGGATCGTGATCTTTCCCGAGGGCACGCGCACGCCGCCGGGTTCGACCAAGCGCTACAAGACCGGCGGTGCGCGGCTCGCGGTGCGCACCGGCACACCGGTCGTTCCGATCGCGCTCGATTCGGGCGAGTGCTGGCCGCGCGGCCCGCTGATCAAACGTCCGGGCGAGATCACGGTGTCGATCGGTCGGCCGATCGACCCGGCGGGAAAGAGCGCGGACGAGCTCGCCGCGCTTGTAGAATCCTGGATCGAAACCGAGATGCGGCGGCTTGCGCCGCATCGCTACAGCGGACCGTACGTACCGGCCGCGCGCGGCAACGAGCGCGGCGGCGCGAACGAGTCCTCGCGACAAGAAGGCAGCGGACGATCGCTCGGCGCTTGAAGAAGGCCCTGACCAACACCGCGCAGCAGCTCGCTCTGGCGTTCGACTTTCCGGGCGCCGCGCCGCCGTCCCCGCTTCCTCCCGAAGAGCCGAAACCCGAACCGTCGCAGCGCACGCGACAGATTCACGTCGGCGGCCATTCGATCGGCTATCGGCTGCGCCGCGCGAAGCGCCGCACGATCGGTTTCCAGATCGACGACAGCGGGCTCACCGTCAGCGCGCCGCGCTGGGTGCGGCTCGCCGAGATCGAAGCGGCGATCGTCGAGAAGGAGCGCTGGATCCGGGCCAAGCTCGCCGAATGGCGCGAGTGGCGCGCCAAGCGCAGCCTGCCCGAGGTGCGCTTCGCCGAAGGCGGATCGCTGCCGCATCTGGGCCGTCCCGTGGTGCTGCGCCTGCGCGCCGAGGCCGCCGGCACGCGGCTCGTCGAAACCGAGCACGGCCGCGAACTGCATATCGCGCTGCCACCGGATGCCGCGCCGTCACAGGTCAAGGACGCCGTGCAGGCTTGGCTGCAGAGCGAGGCGAAACGCGTTCTCGGCGAGCGGCTTGCGCTGCTCGCAGCGCGCATCGAAGTGAAGCCCGCCGCATGGTCGCTGTCGTCGGCGCGCTCGCAGTGGGGCTCGTGCACGCACGACGGCCGGATTCGGCTGAACTGGCGGCTCGTGCACTTCGCGCTGCCGGTGATCGACTACGTCGTTGCGCACGAATTGGCGCATCTGAAGGAAATGAACCACAGCCCGCGCTTCTGGAGCGCGGTCGCGCAACTGCTGCCGGGGTTCGAGGCCGCGCGCGACGAGATCAAGGGCGTCGATATCGCGTCGCTGCCGGTCTAGCTCCAGCCGCTCACGGCTTGCGGTCGAGCACCCAGCGCGCGAGCGACAAAGCGTCGGCTTCGGAGAGCTTCGGATTGGGCGGCATCGGCACGTCGCCCCATGCGCCGGCACCGCCGCTGCGAATCTTGGCTGCCAGCCGCGCCGCCGCGCCGGCATCCGCCGCGTACTTCGCGGCGATATCGCGGAAGGCCGGCCCGACCAGCTTGCGGTCGACCGTATGGCAGCCATTGCACGCATTCGCGTCGAGCATCTTCGCGACGGGGTCGGCACCGCCGGCGGCGTGCGTATCCGGCGCCGGTGCGGGCGCCGGGTCGCGGCCGTAATACGCGGCGAGATAGTCGAGGATCACGCGCTGCTCGCTGTCCGCCAGCGGCGGCATGCCGCGCTGGCGCATGTTGGCGAGCACGTCTTCCCACTCGCCGCGCGAAAGCCGCGAGCGCAGGATGTGCTCGAGGTCGTGGCAGATCGCGCAGCGCGCGGTGGTCAGTCCGGCACCCGGACCGGACGTGAGCTCGCGCGCTTCGGCCGCGGTTGCGAGCGCTGCGAGCGCGGCAACCGCCGTCAAGATCCCGACCGCCCGCACTTCAGGCCTCGACCGTGACGCCGACGCGGTGCACGCCGTTCCAAAAGTAGCCGAGCGGATTCCAGGGCGACACGAGCGGTTGCGCGTTGCCCTTGTCGTCCCACGCGCGCGCGAGGAAGGTCTGATAGCCCGGTCGCTGCGGACGGTGCAGGAAGCGAAAGCCGCGCCACGCGTACTTGTCGCCGCGCGGATCGAGCTGCGCGGCCTGCCAGGTCACGCCTTCGTCGAGGGAGACTTCGACGCGCTCGATCGCGCCATCGCCGACCCAGGCCTTGCCGCGCACGAGAATCGGCTCGCCGACGCGGAACTTCGCGTTCGGCGCCGGCGCCGTGATCATCGACTTCACCGGCCAGGCTTCGGTCGACACGGCGTCCTTCGGCATGCGTTCGCCGGGCGCGACCGGATAGCGCGGGATGCGGTAGCTGTCGTCCATGTACGTGCCCTTGAACGGCGCATCGAGCACGGTCAGCGTGTGCAGCCACTTGGTCGAAGCGGAACCGGCCCAGCCCGGCACCAGCAGGCGGATCGGATAGCCGTGGACCTTGGGCAGCGGCGCGCCGTTCATGTCCCACGCGATCAGCGTGTTTTCTTCCATCGCCTTGGACATCGGGATCGAGCGGATCACCGGTGCGAGCGTCGGCACGGCGCCGAAGTCCGCGCCTTGCCCGGCCACGTGCACGGCGTTGGCCTTGACGCCCGCGGCGCGCAGCACGTCGGCGAGCCGCACGCCCGTCCACTTCGGGCAGCCCATGCCGCCGGTGGGCGACCAGGGCGTTCCGCGCGGCGTCGGCTGAAATCCGGTACGCCCCGAACCGGCGCACTCGAGCATCGCCTGCAGCGTGACCGCCTTGAACGTACGCTTCAACTCGTCGACCGAAAGCGTCAGCTCCTTGTCGACGAGCCCTTTGATCGTGAGCTTGTGCTGGGCCGCGTCGATATCGGGCGTCAGCAGGTTGTTGCGGATGAACATCCGTTCGGTCGGCGTGACGTCGAAGTCGTGCGCTTCGGCGGGCACGCTGCCGGTCAACGGGCGCTCGGAATGAACCTTGAAGACCGACATGTCCTTGCCCTTGAGCACGTCGGCGTTGGACACGGTCCCCGGAATCACGGGTTCGGGCGCGGCCGGCGCAGGCGCCTGCGCGAAAACCAGCGGCGGATCGGCCAGTGCAACGATCGCGCCGGTACCGGCGACGCGAGCTAGAAAGGAACGGCGCGATTCATCCATGGGGACCTCCTTAGCCTTGTGTTCGCGGCGCGCCGGCCGCGGCGCGCCCAGCGTACTGAACATACCAATCCTCGCCGCCCGCGGAGTCTCCCCTGTGTTTGCTAGGGTGCGCTCCCTACGACTCGCCCGGCCGCGAGACCGTCCCGGCGTTGCAGCAACGCCCATCGCGGCGGATTACACTGGCCCGCTTCCGCGATCCCCCCAGCCTCATTCTCGGATCAGATGCGAATCCTCCACACGATGCTGCGCGTCGGCGACCTGCAGCGGTCGATCGACTTCTACACGAAGGTCATGGGCATGAAGCTGCTGCGCACGACCGACCGGCCGGAGCAGAAGTACTCGCTGGCCTTCGTCGGCTATGGCGACGAGTCCGAAGGCGCGGTGCTCGAACTGACCTACAACTACGGCGTGGACCGCTACGAGTTGGGCAACGCGTTCGGCCATATCGCGATCGCGGTCGACGACGCGCGCGCAGCGTGCGAGCGGATCAGGGCGGCCGGCGGCACGGTCACGCGCGAGGCCGGCCCGGTCAAGGGTGGCACGACCGTGATCGCGTTCGTGCAGGACCCCGACGGCTACAAGATCGAGTTGATCGAAAAACCGAGCTGAACGTCGGCGGCGCCGCCGCGCCTTACGGTGCGGCCGCGGTCAGCGGGCGGCGAGCTGCGCGGTCAGTCGGACGAAGTGTTCGACGGCGAGCGTCTCGGCGCGCGCCGAAGGGTCGACGCCGGCGGCGCGGATCGCCTCCTCGGGCAGCAGCCCGGCGAGCGCGTTGCGCAGCGTCTTGCGCCGCTGGCCGAACGCCGCGGCGACCACCCGAGCGAAGGAATCCGCATCGACGCGCGGCAGCTCGGCCGGCGGGATCGGCAGCATCCGCACGATCGCCGAGTGCACTTTGGGCGGCGGGGAAAAAGCGCCCGGCGGAACGACGAACAGCCGCGCGACCCGGTAGCGGAACTGCAGCATCACCGACAGGCGACCGTAGTCCTTGCTGCCCGGTGCGGCGACGATCCGGTCGACCACCTCCTTCTGGAGCATGAAGTGCTGCGCAGTCACACGCTCCGCGATGGGCAGCAGCGCAAACAGCAGCGGCGTAGAGATGTGGTACGGCAGATTGCCGACGACCTTCACCGGGCGTGGATCGGCGTCGACCAGCGCGCGCCAGTCCAGTTGCAGCGCGTCCGCTTCGATCACCGTGAGCTGCGCCGGCGCGAACCGCGCGCGCAGCCTGGCTGCGAGATCGCGGTCGATCTCCACGCAGGTGACATGCCCCGCGCGGTCGACGAGCGGCGCGGTCAGCGCGCCCAGCCCCGGCCCGATCTCGACGATCCGGTCGTCGGGCGCCGGCGCGATCGCGTCGACGATGCGCCCGATGTAATGCGCGTCGTGCAGGAAGTTCTGGCTGAACCGCTTGCGCGCGCAATGGCCTTCCATCGACCCTGCCGCCCGGCGCCCTATTCTTCGCGCCCGCTCGGCAAGCGCGAGGCAGCGGCCGGCGTCTCGCGCCGATGCCACCACTCGCGGAATTCACGGCAGCGGCCGGCATCGTCGAACCGCGCGGCAAGCACGCCGGTGAGTTCGACGAAGGCGCCGCTGGCCACGCGCGTGAAGCTCGCGGTCCAATGCGCATAGCCGCGGTCGCCGTCGAGCGCGATGGGCGCCGCCTGGAACGTCACGTTGCGCTGGCCGTCCCTGGCGCCGGCCGCCCAGTAGTGCCGGATCGCCTCGTGACCGACCATAGGCGGCTCGAACGGCTCTTCGTGGTACTCGGCGTCGGGCGCGAAGATCGCGACGATCGCCTCCGGATCGCCCTCGATCCACGCGCGGCCGTAGCGCTGCAGCCAAGCCTCGAACTGAGCGTTCGTCATCATGAGCGGGCCGGCGTGGCGCCGGCGCGCCGCCTCGCCAGTTCGACCGCAAGCGCAAGCGCCGCGCGCAGGCTGCCCGCGTCGGCGCGGCCGCTGCCGGCCAGGTCGAGCGCGGTGCCGTGATCGACCGAGGTTCGGACGAAGGGCAGCCCCAGTGTGACATTGACGCCGTGGCCGAAGCTCGCGTACTTCAGCGGCGCGAGCCCCTGGTCGTGGTACATCGCGAGGATCGCGTCGTAGCGGCGCGCGTTGGCAGGGACGAAGACCGTGTCGGCCGGCAGCGGGCCGTCGAGCGCGATGCCGCGCACGCGCATCCGCTCGAGCGCGGGCGAGATGACTTCGATCTCTTCGCGGCCGAGGTGGCCGCCTTCGCCCGCATGCGGATTCAGTCCGCAAACGCCGATGCGCGGCGCGGCGATGCCGAACTTCGCCACCAGGTCGGCGTGCAGCACTTCGATCGTCGCCGCGAGCCCGTCGGTCGTGATCGCGCGCGGCACGTCGGCCAGCGGCAGGTGCGTCGTCGCCAGCGCCACGCGCAACGGATGCGCGGCGTCGCCGCCGACCAGCATCATCACGACCCAGGGCGTCCCGGTCTTCTCGGCCAGATACTCGGTGTGTCCGGTAAAGCGCACCCCGGCGTCGTTGATCACGCTCTTCTGCACGGGCGCGGTGACGATCGCGTCGAACTCGCCGGCAACCGCGCCTTCGATCGCGCGGTCGAGCATGGCGAGCACGTAGTGCGCGTTGCGTACGTCGAGCCGTCCGGCAACGGCCGGCGCAGCGAGCGGCACGTGCTCGATCGAAACGCCGGCCGGCAGCCGCGCATGCGCGAAGAGCGAGCGATCGCCGATCAGCACGCAGTCCACATCGGCAGGCAGCGCATCGAGCGCCGCGACCGCGATCTCGGGACCGATGCCCGCCGGCTCGCCGGTGGTCAGCGCCACTCGCATTGCGGATTTCGGATTGCGTCAGGCCCCGTCATGCCTGTGTGCTCGCGACGAATGCCCATCGGCTATCGGTGCGCACGGCACTTCTTCGACTCGCACCCGGTGTCCGCGCGACGCGCGATCCGCAATCCTATGCCTCCTCCAGCCGGTACTCGACATACGTGCGGTCGCGAAGCTGGCGCAGCCATTCCTGGTAGGCCTCGTCGGCCTTGCGGTCGCGAAGCGCCTGGCGCGCGGCGAGCCGGTTGCGCTCGAGCGGTGACTCCTCGGTGCGCCGCTCGACCACCTGGATCAGGTGCCAGCCGAACGGGGTCTGCACGGGTTCGCTGACTTCGCCGGGCTTGAGCTGATTCATCGCGCGCTCGAACTCCGGCACCGTGTCGCCCGGATAGAGCCAGCCGAGGTCGCCGCCGCGCGTCGCGCTCGGGTCGACCGAGTGCAGCCGCGCCAGTTGCCCGAAGTCCTGTCCACCGCGGACGACTCGGTCGCGCAGGTCCTGCAGGCGGCGCCGCACCTCCGGCTCGGGCGTCAGATCGGAAACGCGCAGCAGGATGTGCCGAACGCGCGTCTGCTGAACCGGCCCGGTCGCGAGTCGGCCCTCGACGGCGTTGCGCTTGCCGACGAGCTTGAGCACGTGGAAACCGCCCGGGCTGCGGACGATCGGCGCCAGCTCGCCGGGTTTCAGATCCTTGACCGCGTCGAGAAACAGCGTCGGCAGCCGCTCCGCGGTGCGCCAGCCGAGTTCGCCGCCCGACAGCGCTTCCGGTCCGGCGGAATAGCTCGCGGCCAGGCGCGCGAAGTCGGCGCCCGCCTTCAGTTGCGCGAGCAGGTCCTCCGCGCGCTTGCGGATCTCCTCGATGCGCTGCGCCGACACGGCCTCGGGAACGCGCAACAGGATCTGCGCGATGTTGTACTCGGTCGCGCCCGCTTCGACGCCCGCCTGCGCCGCGAGGAAGTTGTCGATCTCGCCTTCGGCGATCTGGATCCGGCTGTCGACCTCGCGGTCGCGCAACCGCGCCATCGTGATGTCGTCGCGCACGTCCTCGCGGAAGCGCGCGAAGCTGATGCCTTCGCGTTCGAGCCGCTCGCGGAACGCCGGCAGCGTCGCGCCGTTCTGCTCGGCGATCCGCGCGATCGCCGCGTTGACGGTCGCGTCGTCGACGCGCACCCCGGTTTCCTTGGCGAGCTGAAGCTGCGCCCGGTCGACGATCATCCGCTCGAGCACCTGGCGAGTCAGCACGTCGCGCGCCGGCGGCGTGATCTTCTGCCTGCGCAACTGCTGCTCGGCGATCTGCACGCGCGCCTGCAGCTCGACCTGCGTGATCACCTCGTCGTTGACGACCGCGACGATGCGGTCGAGCGGCTTGCTCGTCGTCGGCGCACGGGTCTGCGCCGCCGCGGAAAGCGCGGTCGCGCACAGCGCGGCGAACAGCGCGAAGCGCGCCGCGCGGCGCGCCGGAAGGATTCGGCTCATCGACTACTCGTAGAAATCGAAACGCCCCGGCTCGCGCGGGGGCGGATTGATGACTTGATACCCCGGGATATTACGCCGCAGCGCCTCGACGGGGCTGGTGCCGATGCTGGCGAGCCCGTTGAGCTCGAGCTGGACGAACACGGTCGTCGTCGCTTGGTTGACCGCGGTCGCGAAGCGCTGCGCGACGATTCGCGTCGTCCAGCACTCGGCCTTGTACTCGAGGCCGCCGAGCAGTTCGACCCAGCGGCGGTCGCGCTGCGAGTAATTGACGCGGGCCACGCCGTACCACTTCGGCGACAGCGGCCACTGCGCGGCGATATCGATCTGCTGCAGCTCGTCGAGCTTGTAGCGGTACGACAGCGACAGCACCGACGCCGGACGCGGCTGGTAGCGCACGCCGACCGTCGCGCGCACGACCTGGCTCAGCTCGGTCGAGTGCTGGACCGCGACGTCGGTGATCCAGTGCCGGTGCAAGAAGCCGCTCAGCGCGAACAGCACGTCCGAAGCGGCGCCCGTGCGCGGCACGCCGCCGGGAAGCACCACGTTCTGCGGCGAGCGGTAGAAGCGCTGCCCGATCGCCGCGCGCAGCCGCTCCGCGCCGGTGACCGGGTCGAGAACGCGCCCGACCAGCGCGGCGGTGAGCTGATCGGCCTGGCCGATGCGGTCGCCGCCGACGAACACGTTTTCGGTGAACAGCTGCGCGAAGTTGAAGTCCGCGAGCGCGCTGTCGAAATTCGGCAGCGCGTTCTGTTCGCGGTACGGGATGTACGCGTAGTACAGGCGCGGTTCGATCGTCTGCACCGACGGCGCGCCGAACCACGACGCCTCGCGCTCGAACACGAGCCCCGTGTCGAGCGAAGCGATCGGCACGTTGCGCGTCGGCGAAGCGTCGGCGCGCCGCGCGGGGTCGAGCGAATACGCGGTCGAGTGCAGTTGCAGCCGCGGCACGACGAACCAGCCCGGCGCCTGCAGCGGATACGCGACGCTCGGATTGAGGATCAGCCGCGAGCCGGTTTCCAGCGCCGGGTGCTCGAACTGCGTCGCTTCGGCGGCGAACGCGAGGTCAAAGCCCGCCAGATCGTCGCGCCGCGCGTTGAACGCGAGCTGCGGCACGCGCTCGTATGGCTTGACCACCGGCGCCAGCGGATCCTGCAGCGTCTGGTTCTTCGTGATCCGCAGCGCGGCGTTCCAATACGGCCGGTTGTAGCCGACGAAGCCCTCCTGCGGCAGAACGGCCTGCGCGCTGCCGACGATCGTGCGCGAGAAATCGACGAAGAACAGGTCGTCGGTGACGCGGTTGTAGTTCAGGCCCGCGACCACGCCGGTCGGCGCGGCGTACTCGTGACGCACGGTCGCGAACTCGCGCGACCCGCCGAACACCCGGTCGTCGGGGATGACGTCGATCTCGACCGTTCCGCGGTAGGTCGGCTCCAGATAGCGGAACTCGTTCTGCAGCAGCACGCCACGCCGCGCCATCAGACGCGGCGCGATCGTCGCGTCGCGGTTGGGCGCGATGTTCCAGTAAAACGGCACCGTCACCTCGGGGCCGAGCCGCGAGTTGATTCCGAAGCTCGGCGTCAGCAGGCCGCTGCGGCGACGATCGCCGAGCGGAAACTGGAAGTACGGCGAAGCGAAGATCGGCACGCCCTGGAAGTAGATCGACGCGCCCCGCGCCACCGCCAGCTCGTCGAGACGATCGATGTCGAGCCGGTCGGCGCGCACCCACCACGCCTGGTCGTCGGGCGAGCACGTGCTGTAAGTCGCGTCGAGCAGCCGCACGCGGTCTTCGCCGAGGAACTCGAGCAGCTTGGACCGGCCGTGCCCGCCGGTGACCGCGTAGCTGAAGTTCGCCTCGGGCATCTGTCCGGTCTGCGCGTCGATCCGCAGCCTCAGCGATTGTCCGAAGAAGGCCACGCCGTCGCGATACACGCGCGCATTGCCTTCGACCTCGAGTTCGTCGGTCGGCACCGTGTACGTGATGCGGTCGCCGCGCATGACCGCGCCCGCGCGCCGCACCTCGGCGTCGCCCAGCAGCGTCACGCGCTCGTCGACCTCGCCCTCGAGCCGGCGCGCACGCGCATAGATCGGCGTGGGGACTTCCGCGGCGAGCGGCGCGCGCCCATCGCCGAGCGCGCGCTCGAGCTTGAGCCGCGGATGATCGGGTGCGTCGTCGGGGGACTGCGCCTGCGCGAGCGGCGCCAAAGCGAGCAGCAGCGCCGAGACTAGGCGCGTGCGATCGAAGGAAGCGCGGGCGCGCGCCGGGCGTGTCGGCATCGGGACAGGAGCACGGCGTCGGGCGACCATGCGCAACGTATTATAGGGAGCGACCTGCGCGGATCGGCGCGCTGCAGCGATTCGCGCTGCGGCTGTACGGATCGACGCACTGCGCGCAACGAAGACGAAGGCCCCGAGTGAACGACGCCGCTCCAGATCGACGACTCGAACTGCTTCGCGACTGGCTCGTCGCGCTCGCGCCCGAGCACGATCTGCACGTCGAGACGCTGCGACCCGCTTCGGCCGATGCGAGCTTCCGGCGCTACTTCCGCATCGACGCCGGCGCGGCGAGCCTGATCGCGATGGACGCGCCGCCGGACAAGGAGGACGTGCGACCTTTCATCCACGTCGCGCGGTTGCTGCGCGACGCCGGGCTGAACGCGCCGCAGGTGCTCGCGCGCGACGTCGCCCGCGGCTTCCTTCTGCTGACCGACCTCGGCACGACGACCTATCTCGAAGCGCTCAACGCGGGCGGCGCCGATGCGAACGCGCTGTTCGCCGACGCGACCGACGCGCTGATCCGCTGGCAGCTCGCCAGCCGCGAGGGCGAGCTGCCGCCGTACGACCGGGCGCTGCTCGAGCGCGAGCTGATGCTGTTTCCGGACTGGTACGTCGCACGGCACCTCGGCGTGACCTTGAGCGAGCGACAGCGCGAGACGCTGGAAGCGGCGTTCCGCCGCATCCTCGCATCGAACCTCGCGCAGCCGGCGGTGTACGTGCACCGCGATTACATGCCGCGCAACCTGATGGTCGCCACCCCGAACCCCGGCATCCTGGATTTCCAGGACGCGGTGTACGGACCGATCGCCTACGACCTCGCGTCGCTGCTGCGCGACGCGTTCATCAGTTGGGACGAAGAGCGCGTGATCGACTGGGCCGTGCGTTACTGGGAAAAGGCGCGCCGCGCGCGACTTCCCGTGCGCGACGACTTCGGCGAGTTCTATCGTGACCTCGAATGGATGGGGCTGCAGCGGCACCTGAAGGTGCTCGGCATCTTCGCCCGCATCAACTACCGCGACGGCAAACCGCACTACCTCGCCGACACGCCGCGGTTCATCGGATACGTGCGCGCGGTGACGCAGCGTTACGGCGAGCTCGCGCCGCTGGCGCGGCTCATCGACGAGCTGGAGGGCGTCGAGGTGCGCGTGGGGTATACGTTCTGACGGAGGCCGGATTGCGGATCGCGGATTGCGGATTGGGCGAGTTGCCCGTGCGCGTCGGTTGTAGCCGCCGCGCGGCGGGGCGTCTGGGGGCGCGCGGGGCGGGGACCCTCCCCCGACCCTCCGGGAGGTCGCAACGACGCGCGGTGTTCGAGACGCAATCCGCAATCCGCAATCCGCGCTGCGAACAGCGATGAAAGCCCTGATCTTTGCCGCAGGCCGCGGCGAACGGATGCGGCCGCTGTCGGACACCACACCGAAGCCGCTGCTCGAAGCCGGCGGCAAGCGGCTGATCGAGTGGCAGATCGAGGCGCTGGTGCGCGCGGGCTTCAACGAGCTGGTGATCAACACCGCGCACCTGGCCTCGCAGATCGAGCGCGCGATCGGCGACGGCGCCCGCTACGGCGCGCGCATCGCGTATTCGCACGAAGGCGACACCGCCGAGGATGCGCTCGAGACGCTCGGCGGCATCGTCAAGGCGCTGCCGCTTTTGAGTCCCAACGGCGCGAGACCTTTCATCGCGGTCAGCGGCGACATCGTCACCGACTACGACTACCGGCGTCTGATGCCGCACGCGCAGGCGATCGAATTGGGTGTAGCCGACGCACACCTGGTGCTCGTCGACAATCCGCCATCGCATCCGGCCGGCGACATGGGTCTCGCGCAAGGCAAGATCGGCCTGCACCCGCCGCTGCTGACCTACGGGAACATCGGCGTGTTCGCGCCGCGTCTGTTCGCGGGCGAAGCGCCCGTGAAGAAGAAACTATTCCCGTGGCTGTACCGCGCCGCGGAGCGCGGGCGCGTCAGCGGCGAGCGCTACGCGGGACGCTGGCACAACGTCGGCACGCCGGACGAGCTGGCCGCGCTCGATTCGCTGCTGCGGCCCGGCGCCGCCGCCATGCCTGCGGCCTCCTGACGTTAGTTCCGGTCGCGAACCCGGCACCGCGCATGACGATCGATATCGACCGGTTTCGAGCACGCCGCGCTCGCGTGCTGCAGGCGATGGCCGCGAATGGCGGTGGCGTGGCGATCCAGCCGACCGCGCCCGAGGTCGCGCGCAACCGCGACAGCGAGTATCCGTACCGGCACGACAGCCACTTCTACTACCTCACCGGGTTCCCCGAGCCCGATGCCATCGTCGTGCTCGTCGCGCGCGGCGCGCGGCGCGAGAGCATCCTGTTCTGCCGCGACAAGCACGAAGAACGCGAGATCTGGGACGGCGCTCGCTACGGCCCCGAGCTGGCGCGCGGCGTCTTCGGATTCGACGCCGCGTATTCGATCGAGCGCATCGACGATGAGCTGCCGAAGCTGCTCGCCGATGCGCCGGCGCTGTTCTACGGCATCGGATCGACTCCGCGCTTCGACGAGCAGGTGCAGCGCTGGCTCGGCAGCGTGCGTGCGCGGGCGCGTACCGGCGTAACCGCACCGGGCGCGCTGCACGATCTGCACCGGATCCTCGACGAGATGAGGCTCGTCAAGGACGACGCGGAGGCTGCGACGATGCGGCGCGCCGCCGGAGTCTCCGCGCGAGCGCACGTGCGTGCGCTGCAGACGTGCCGTCCCGGCATGCGCGAGTACGAGATCGAGGCCGAGCTGCTGCACGAGTTCCGCCGCAGCGGCGCGGCCGGTCCCGCGTACACGTCGATCGTCGCGGCCGGCCGCAACGCCTGCGTGCTGCACTATCGCGCCGGCGACGCACAACTCGCCGACGGCGAGCTGTGCCTGATCGACGCCGCGTGCGAACTGGACGGCTACGCGGCCGACCTGACGCGAACGTTCCCGGTCAACGGGCGTTTCAGCGGGCCGCAGCGCGCCGTCTACGGCATCGTGCTCGCCGCGCAGGCGGCCGCCATCGAGCGGGTCGGCCCCGGCCAGTCGTTCCACACGCCGCACGAGGCGGCGGTGCGCGTGCTGACCCAGGGCATGATCGACCTCGGCCTGCTCGCCGGCAGCGTGGACGGCGCAATCGAGTCCGGCGCGTACCGGCAGTTCTACATGCATCGCACGAGCCATTGGCTCGGCATGGACGTGCACGACGTCGGCGACTATCGCGAACCCGGAACGTCGGCCGACGACAAGGGCGAGCGCCCGTGGCGCCGGCTCGCGCCCGGCATGACGCTGACGGTCGAGCCGGGCCTGTACATCCGCCCGGCGCCCAACGTCCCCGAACGGTTCGAACACATCGGCATCCGCATCGAGGACGACGTGCTCGTGACGCCGGCCGGCTGCGAAGTCCTCACGCACGAAGCGCCGAAGCGTCCCGAGGACATCGAGGCGCTGATGCGCGGCTGATGACGATGACGAACGACGGGCGCATCGCGATCCTGGGCGGGGGGCCGATCGGGCTCGCCTGCGCGCTGCTGCTCGCGCGCCGCGGGCGTTCGTCGATCGTGATCGATGCGCGCAGGCTCGAAGACGCGCTGCGCGAGACGCGACTGCTCGCGTTGTCGCGCGGCACCTGGCAGTTGCTCGACGCGCTGTTCGGCGCGGCGCCGCCGCGTTCTGCGCAGATCCGAACCGTCCACGTCAGCTCGGCGGGCGAGTTGGGCGTCACGCGCATCGCCGATGCGGATTTCGACGGCGAGCCGCTCGGCGCAACCGTTTTGTACGGCGATCTGCTCGCGGCGCTCGCAGCGGCGGTCGCCGCGCAGCCGGCAATCGAGGTCGTTCGACCGCGGCGCGCCCTCGAAGTCCTGCAGCGCCCCGATGCGGTGCGCGTCGCGCTCGACGACGGGTCGATGCTCGAAGCGCCGTTCGCGATCAACGCCGAGGGGTTTCAGTCTGCAACCGCGGCCGCGAGCGACGCGCACGACTGGGCGCTGCTCGCCGACCTGACGCTGCGCGACCCTGCCCCGGGCGCGGCATTCGAGCGATTCACCCGCGAGGGCCCGCTCGCGCTGCTGCCGACTCCATCGACGCTCGGCGGCGCACCCGCGATGTCGCTCGTCTGGTGCATGGACCGCGCCGCCGCGACGCGGCGCAGCGAGCTGCCCGACGCGGCATTCCGCGACGAGCTGCAGGCGGCGCTCGGCGCCCGCATCGGTCGCGTCGAACGGATCGGTCCGCGGCGCCGCCACCCGCTGCACCAGCAGGTTCGCGAACGCGTGCGTGAGCACAGACTCGTCGCGCTCGGCAACGCGGCGCAGACGCTGCACCCGGTCGCCGGGCAGGGATTCAATCTGGGCATGCGCGACTGCGCGACGCTCGCCGACTGCATCGCAGTGCACGAGGAGGATGCCGGCGCCGCGCTGCGCGATTACGAAGCCCGCCGCCGTGCGGACCGGCAAGCGATCGCCGCATTGACGCGGTGGCTGCCGGCCGTTTTCCGGACGCGCTTTGCGCCGGTCGCGCTGGCGCGTTCGATCGGTCTGGCCGCGCTCGACCAGTCGCCCGCGCTGCGCAAGCAGCTCGCGCAATTGCTGATGTTCGGCGTGCGCGACTGAGTAGCGCAGCGGCTCGCAAACTGACGCGAGTCAAGTTTTCGCAACGCGCGAAGCAGCCTCGTGCGCCAGGCGAGCGCCGCTTGGCTACAATCCGCGCCCTCCCCTCGATTTCGCTCCCCCGCTCGCAATGCGCATCGGCTCGCACGAGCTGGACAACCGCCTTTTCGTCGCACCGATGGCGGGCGTCACCGATCGGCCCTTCCGGCAGCTCTGCAAACGGCTCGGCGCGGGCTACGCGATCAGCGAGATGGCCGCGTCGAATCCGCGGCTGTGGGCGAGCGAAAAGACGATGCGCAGGCTGAATCACGATGGCGAGTCCGCGCCCGTCGCCGTGCAGCTTGCCGGTGCGGACCCCGCGATGCTCGCCGAGGCCGCGCGTTACAACGTCGACCGCGGCGCGCAGATCATCGACATCAACATGGGCTGCCCGGCGAAAAAGGTGTGCAGCGTCGCGTGCGGCTCCGCGCTGCTGAAGGACGAGGCGCTCGTCGCGCGCATCCTCGACGCCGTGGTCGCCGCGGTCGACGTGCCGGTCACGTTGAAGTACCGCACCGGCTGGGATCCGGGCAACCGCAACGCGATCGCGATCGCGAAAATGGCGGAGGCCGCCGGGATCGCGATGCTCACGCTGCACGGACGCACGCGCGCGTGCGGCTTCGCGGGCCGGGCCGAGTACGACACGATCCGTGCGGTCAAGCGGGCGGTGTCGATTCCGGTCGTCGCCAACGGCGACATCGACACGCCCGAGAAAGCGCGCTTCGTGCTCGACTACACGGAGGCGGACGCGATCATGATCGGGCGCGCGGCGCAGGGGCGGCCGTGGATTTTCCGCGAGATCGACCACTACCTGCGCACCGGAGAGCGCCTTGCGCCGCCGCGCGTCGACGAGGTGCGGCCGCTGCTCGCCGCGCATCTGCACGACCACTACCGCTTCTACGGGCGCGAGGTCGGCGTGCGCACCGCGCGCAAGCACATCATCTGGTACACGCGGCGGCTCGCCGGCGGCGCGCAGTTCTGCGAACGCATGAACCGGCTCGACGACTGCGACGCACAGGCCGCGGCGCTCGATGCGTTCCTGCGCGCGCACGGTGAACGCCATGAGCGGCTGTGCTACGACACGCCGACGCTGCACTGAACGACATCACAAGAACCGGAGGAACCATGGGAGCGAACACGCCGCCGCGGACGATCAACCGGCAAATGAACGGCGGCGGCACTGCGGGCGAAGCGCGCGCGGTCGCGCGCGGCGGCGAGACGCTCGAACAGGCCGTCCTGCGCAGCCTCGACCAGTACTTCGCGGATCTGGACGGCGCCAAGCCGCACGCGCTGCACGAGATGGTGCTGCAGGCGGTCGAACGCCCGCTGCTGCAGTACGCGATGGCGCGCGCCGGCGGAAACCAGTCGGCCGCGGCCGAACTGCTCGGCATCAACCGCAACACGTTGCGCAAGAAGCTGCAGGACTATCGCCTGATCTGAACACCGAGCGACCGATGAGGCAGGCACTGATCAGCGTTTCGGACAAGCGCGGGATCGTCGAGTTCGCGCGATTCCTCTCGGCCAGGGGCTACCGCATCCTGTCGACCGGCGGCACGGCAAAGTTGCTCGCCGACCACGGCATCGCTGTGACCGAGGTCGCGCAGTACACCGGATTCCCAGAGATCCTCGACGGCCGCGTCAAGACACTGAACCCGCGCATCCACGCCGGGTTGCTCGCACGGCACGACGATCCTGCCCACGTCAAAGCGCTCGCCGAGCTGGGCATCGATCCGATCGAACTGCTGGTCGTCAACCTGTACCCGTTCGAGCAGACGGTCGCCCGATCCGATTGCACCTTCGACGACGCGATCGAGAACATCGACATCGGCGGCCCGGCGATGCTGCGCGCGGCGGCCAAGAACCACGCCTCGGTCGCGGTCGTCGTCGATCCCGACGACTACGCGCGTGTTCGCGACGAACTCGAACGCGGCGGCGCGGTGAGCGCAGCCACCCGGCTCGATCTCGCGAAGAAGGTCTTCGCACACACCGCGCGCTACGACGGTGCGATCGCCAATTACCTGACCTCGCTCGACGAGGACGGCAAGCGCGGCGCGTTTCCCGGCGTGCTCACGCGCCAGTGGGTCAAGGCGCAGCCGATGCGCTACGGCGAGAACCCGCACCAGTCGGCGGCGTTCTATCGCGAGCGCGCGGTCGGCGCCGGCCTGCTCGCCGGCTACACGCAGTTGCAGGGCAAGGAGCTTTCGTACAACAACATCGCCGACGCCGACGCGGCGTGGGAATGCGCACGCTCGTTCGCCGAGACCGCCTGCGTGATCGTCAAGCACGCGAATCCGTGCGGCGTGGCGATCGGCGCGAACGCGGCCGACGCGTACGCGAAAGCGTTCAGGACCGATCCGACCTCGGCGTTCGGCGGCATCATCGCTTTCAACCGACCGGTCGACGGCGCGTGCGCGCAGGCGGTCGCCAAGCAGTTCGTCGAGGTCGTGATCGCGCCGGAGTTCGACGCCGATGCGCGCGCCTTGTTCGCCGCCAAACAGAACGTTCGGCTGCTGCGGATCGCGCTCGGCGACGCGCACAACGACTTCGACTTCAAGCGCGTCGGCGGCGGGCTGCTCGTGCAGACGCCCGACCTCGCGACCGTCGGGCGCGCCGACCTGAAGGTCGTCACCAAGCGCGCGCCGACCGCGCAGCAGATCGACGATCTGCTGTTCGCGTGGCGCGTGGCCAAGTTCGTCAAGAGCAACACGATCGTGTTCGTGCGCGACGGCGCCACGCTCGGCATCGGCGCGGGTCAGATGAGCCGCATCGACTCGGCGCGGATCGCGTCGATCAAGGCCAAGGAAGCGGGGCTCACGCTGGCAGGTTCGGCGGCCGCGAGCGACGCGTTCTTCCCGTTCCGCGACGGTCTGGACGTCGTCGCCGACGCGGGCGCGACCTGCGTGATCCAGCCCGGCGGCAGCGTACGGGATGCCGAAGTGATCGCAGCCGCCGACGAGCGCGGCGTCGCGATGGTGTTCACGGGGGTGCGGCACTTCCGGCATTGACGATCGATCGGGCGGCGGCCTAAGATGCGCGTATTACCGCATTACGCCATGACTGTATGACCGCAACCACCGCCACCAGCCGCCTGACCGAGAAGTTCCAGGCCACGATTCCGCTGCCCGTGCGCCGCGCGCTGAAGCTCGACAAGGGCGATCAGGTGGCCTTCGAGATTCGCGGTGACGTCGTGATCCTGCGGCGCGCGACACCGCTGGACGTCGAGTTCGCGCGCGCGGTATCGGGCACGCTCAACGAGTGGGCCTCGAAGGCAGACGAGCGTGCCTACGCGGACCTCTAAGGCAAAGCCCGGGGGTCCCTGGGCGCCGAACGCGTTCGACGTCCTGGTCGTTCCTTTCCCTTTCACCGACCGCGCGGCCGAGAAGCGGCGTCCCGCGGTCGCGCTTTCGGCGGCGGACGCGAACGAGGCGACGGGCCACACCGTGTGCGCGATGATCACCAGCGCGGAGAACGCGCCTTGGCCGCACGACGTTCGCATCGAGGACCTGGCCGCCGCGGGACTGCCGGCGGCGTCGGTGATCCGGCTGAAGTGGTTCACGATCGACAACCGGCTGATCCTGCGGCGCGCGGGGACGTTGGCAAGCCGCGATCAGCGCGCATTGAAGCAAGTCGTCAAGGCCGTGATCGATGTCTGAGTGCGTGCGCATCCTCGGCATCGATCCGGGCCTGCAGCGCACCGGATTCGGCGTGATCGACCAGGCCGGAACGCGATTGCACTTCGTCGAGTGCGGCGTGCTGCGCATCGCCGCGGGCGATCTGCCGGAACGGCTCGGCGCGATCCTCGACGGTCTGACCGAAGTCGTCGAACGCACGCGGCCCGCGGTCGCGGTGGTCGAAAAGGTGTTCGTCAACGTCAATCCGCAGTCCACGCTGCTGCTCGGCCAGGCGCGCGGCGCGGCGATCACCGCGCTCGTCGCACGGCGGCTCGCGGTGCGCGAGTACACGGCGCTGCAGGTCAAGCAGGCGGTGACCGGCCACGGCAAGGCGGACAAAATCCAGGTGCAGGCGATGGTGCAGCGGCTGCTCGCGTTGCCGAGGGCGCCGGCCGCCGACGCGGCCGACGCGCTCGCCTGCGCGATCTGCCACGCTCACAGCGGCGGCCTGCTGCGCGCGGTCGCGCAGGCCGCTCGGGTCAGCACGCGCCGCGGCTGGCGTGTCCGCGACGGGCGGCTCGTCTCATGATCGGCCGCCTCTCCGGCACGCTGCTCGAAAAGAACCCGCCTGCGGTGCTGGTCGACGTGGGCGGCGTGGCGTACGAAGTCGACGTGCCCATGAGCACCTTCTACAACCTCGGCGCGGTCGGCGAGCGCGTGACGCTGCTGACGCACCTGGTCGTGCGCGAGGACGCGCACCTGCTGTACGGCTTCGGCACGGCCGCCGAGCGCAATGCGTTTCGCGAGCTGATCCGGATCTCGGGGGTCGGCGCGCGCACGGCGCTCGCCGTGCTGTCGGGCCTGAGTGTTGACGAGCTGGCGCAGGCGGTCACGCTGCAGGAGAGCGGCCGCTTGACCCGGATCCCCGGCATCGGCAAGAAGACCGCCGAGCGGTTGCTGCTCGAATTGAAGGGCAAGCTCGGCGCCGCGCTCGAAGGCGCAAGCGCCGCGGCCGCGCGCAGCGATGCCGGCACCGACGTGCTTCGCGCGCTCACCGCACTCGGCTACTCGGAAAAGGAAGCCATGCTCGCAGTCAAGCAGGTGCCTCCCGGCACGGGCGTGTCCGAGGGCATTCGCATCGCCCTAAAATCGCTTGCCAAGTCCTGACCCCCCTCTCCCCGGCCCATCTCCCGTAAAGGGAGACGGTGGAAGCATGCTCGAAGACCGCATCGTCGCCGCCGCTTCGACTTCACCGAACGAAGAAGCGGTCGAACGCGCGCTGCGCCCGCAGCGGCTCGCGGAGTACGTCGGTCAGGCCAAGATCCGCGAGCAGCTCGAAATCTTCGTCAGCGCAGCGCGCAATCGCGGCGAGGCGCTCGACCATGTGCTGCTGTTCGGCCCGCCGGGGCTCGGCAAGACCACGCTCGCGCACATCATCGCGCACGAAATGGGCGTGAACCTGCGGCAGACCAGCGGGCCGGTGCTCGAGCGCCCGGGCGATCTCGCCGCGTTGCTGACGAATCTCGAGAAGAACGACGTGCTGTTCATCGACGAGATCCACCGCCTGAGCCCCGTCGTCGAGGAGATCCTGTATCCGGCGCTCGAGGACTTCCAGATCGACATCATGATCGGCGAAGGCCCGGCGGCGCGCTCGATCAAGCTCGACCTGCAACCGTTCACGCTGGTGGGAGCGACCACCCGCGCGGGCATGCTGACCAATCCGCTGCGCGACCGCTTCGGCATCGTCGCGCGGCTCGAGTTCTACACGGACGACGAGCTCACGGCGATCGTCACGCGCTCGGCACGGCTGCTGAACGCCGAGATCGATGCAGGCGGCGCACGCGAGATCGCGCAGCGCTCGCGCGGCACGCCTCGAATCGCCAACCGGCTGCTGCGGCGCGTGCGCGACTTCGCCGAGGTCAAGGAAAACGGGCGCATCACGCGCGAGGTCGCCGACCGCGCGCTCGCGATGCTCGACGTCGACGCGCTCGGGTTGGATGTCATGGATCGCAAACTGCTGCGCGCAGTGATCGAGCGGTTCGGCGGTGGGCCGGTCGGCATCGACAACCTGGCTGCAGCCGTGGGCGAAGAGCGCGACACGCTCGAAGACGTCGTCGAACCCTTTCTGATCCAGCAGGGCATGCTGCAACGGACCCCGCGCGGGCGCGTGGCTTCCGTGAGCGCGTACCGCCACTTCGGCATCGCCGAGCCGCAGCGCGCCGGCGGTCTGGGCGAACTGTTCTAACTGCACCCGCTGGACGGTTGCCCTCGCTGCGGTGCGGCAGCGATTGGGTCGGGGCGCGCAGTGCAAAGCTCGCGCGAATCACTAGAATCGCGCACTTTCGAAGTTCGAACCCGAGGAGGCTCCATGGATTTTGCGCGCCAGCAGCGCAATCCGGCCCGGCATCTCGTCGGCATCGGGACCGTCGTGCTGCTGCACGTCCTCATCGGCTGGGCGCTCGTCAGCGGGCTCGCGCGCAAGGTCGTCGAGGTCGTCAAGGGACCGATCGAGGTCAAGGTGATCGAGGAGGTGATCAAGAAGCCGCCTCCGCCGCCCGAGGTCGTTCCGCCGCCGCCGAAGCTCGCCGCGCCGCCGCCGCCGTTCATCCCGCCGCCGGAGATCGCGATCGCGCCGCCGCCCACGCCCGCGCCGACGATTTCGGTCGTTACGCAGGAAGCGCCGCCCGCACCGCAGGCGCCGGTGATCCAGCGCGTGCCGGAGACGCCAGCGCCGCCGGCGCCGCCGCCGGCGGTACGCAGTGCGCAGGTCGTATGCGCGAACTATCGCGAAGTGATGTCCTCGATCCCATACCCGAGAGAGGCATTGCTGGACGGCATCGAAGGCGAAGTGGTGATCGAGTTCACCGTGACCGCGAGCGGCCAGATCCGCGATCCGGTCATCCGGTCTTCGACCAATCGCATCTTCAACCGCCCCTCGCTGAGCGTCGTCCAGACCCGCTTGTCGTGTCAGGGACAGGGGCAGGACATCCGGGTTCAGGCGCCGGTGAGCTTTAAGATCCGCTGACTTGCATGGAGCGAGGCGAGTCGTGACGCGGTGTTACCCCACCGCCCAAGCCGATCGCCGATCCTGATCGCACCTTCTTCCACGAGGAGACTTCCAATGATTCAGTTTGTCCGTCGCTATGCAATCTGCATGGCCGTGTTCCTGGCGGCGGGCCTGGCCGCGCCGACCGCCTCGCTCGCTCAGGACGCCGCCAAGTCCGCCGATCAGCCCGCTGCAGCCGCAGCGCAGGCAGCGCCGGTCCCCGTCCCCGCCGCCCCGGCGATTGCGCCGACCGTGACCAAGGAGGTCATCGAGAATCCGTACGGCATCGAAGCGATGTGGCGGCAGGGTGACTGGGTGTCCAAAGGCACCCTGATCATCCTGGTGATCATGTCGATGGGGAGCTGGTACATCATCTTCGTCAAGCTGTGGGAGCAGTACAAGCTCATGCGCGAGGGCCGCGAAATGCGCACGGCGTTCTGGAAAGCGCCCTCGCTGAAGGAAGGGGCGAAACGGCTGAAGGAAACCAGCGCGTTCCGCTACATCGCAGAGAGCGGGCTTGAGGCCAACGAGCACCACGAAGGCGCACTGACCGAGAACATCGACCTGAACACCTGGGTCACGATGTCGGTGCAGCGCGCCGTCGACGCCGTCGGCAACCGCATGCAGGACGGCTTGGCGTTCCTGGCGACGGTCGGATCCACCGCGCCTTTCGTGGGCCTGTTCGGCACCGTTTGGGGCATCTATCACGCGCTGACCGCGATTGGCATCGCCGGCCAGGCGTCGATCGACAAGGTCGCGGGGCCCGTCGGCGAAGCGCTGATCATGACCGCGCTGGGTCTCGCGGTCGCCGTGCCTGCCGTCATGGGCTACAACTGGCTCGTCCGGCGCAACAAGGTCGTGATGGAAACCGTGCGCGGTTTCGGTGCGGATCTGCATTCCGTGCTGCTCGGCGCGCGTCCCGAAGCGAAAGCCGCCGCGCCCGCCCGCTAGCTGGCCGCCCCGGCCAAGGAGTCAAGCCATGGCAATGAATGTCGGCCCCGCCGAAGGCGGCGAGGACGAAGCGATCTCGGCCATCAACACCACGCCACTTGTGGACGTGATGCTGGTGCTGCTGATCATCTTCCTGGTCACGATCCCGGTCATTACGCAGTCGATCCCGCTGCAGTTGCCGAAGGAGACCAACGTCCCGCGGCAGACCAAGCCCGAGAACATCGAGATCGCGGTCACCAAGGACGGCGACGTCTACTGGGGCCTGCAACTCGTTCGCGATAACGAGGACCTGGTCAACCGGTTGAAGAAGATCGCAACGCAGCAGCCGCAACCCGAGGTCCACATCCGCGGTGACCTGGCGGGTCGCTACGAGTTCGTCGGCCGCGTGGTGTTCGCGTGCCAGCGCGCCGGTATCCAGAAGGTCGGGTTCGTGACCGAACCGCCCGCGCGCGGCGCCTGATCGATCGGGCATTCGACAAGAGAGACTTAAACGGTGAACGCTCGATCACCCTCTCCCCCGCCCCTGTCCCGCGCGCGGGCGAGGGGAGGTATCGGCCGCGAGCGGTCCGTCACCGCTCGCAGAGATCCATGTAGGAGAACACCATGGCGATGAACGTCGGCCCCGGCGGCGGCTCGCGCGAGCCGGATGTGATGATCGAGATCAACACCACGCCGTTGATCGACGTGATGCTGGTGCTGCTGGTGATGCTGATCATCACGATTCCGATCCAACTGCACGCGGTCAATCTGAACATGCCGGTCGGCAATCCGCCGCCGCCGATCGAACAGCCGCAGGTCGTCACGATCGATGTCGACTTCGACGGCACGATCTTCTGGAACGGCGAGATCGTTCCCGACAAGGCCGCGCTCGAGGCGCGACTGATCGACGCGGCCGCCCGGCCGGTGCAGCCCGAAGTGCACCTGCGTCCGAACAAGCTCGCCGAGTACAAGGACGTCGCGGCGGTGATGGCGGCTGCGCAGCGGCTCGGCGTCACCAAGCTCGGGCTCGTCGGCAACGAGCAGTTCGTGCGTTGAGCTCCACACTGGCGCCGCCCGGCTCACGTATTGCCTTGCGGCGCGTTGAGCGGGCGGCGGAACGAATCGCTCCAACGCCGGTCGTTTGCTGAGTTCGCGAGCGACGAGTCGCGTCCAAGGAGAATTTCCGATGCATCGGAACACCCCCCTTCGAGCGGCGCTGCGTGCGTCGACCCTGACCATGGCGGTCGCCGCCGCATTCGGGCTGCAGTCCGGCGCCGGTGGCGGATTGGGCTGGGCGACGGCCTACGCACAGGCCGAACAGGTTCGCGCCGAAATCGGCAAACCGCTGCAGGCAGCGCGCGATCTGATTAAGGCGCAGAAGTTCAAGGAGGCGCTCGCCAAGCTGCGCGAAGCCGAGGCGGTGCCCAACCGCACGCCCTACGAGAACTTCGTGCTCGAGCAGATGCGCGCCTCGGCCGCTTCGCAGGCGGGCGATTACGAACAGGCGATCAAGTCGTTCCAGGCGTTGATCGCTTCGGGCCGGCTGCCCGAAGCCGAGCAGGGACGCTATGCCGCCAACGTCGCGGCGCTTTACTACCGCGCCAAGGACTACGGCAACGCGGCAAACTGGGCGGCGCGCGCGCTCAAGAGCAATCCCGGTGACCAGGCCACGCGCATGCTGATGATCCAGTCCTACTACCTGGCCGGCGATTACGCCGCCGCCAGCCGCGAGGCGCTCGCGGACATCCAGGCGGCCGAGCGCGCAGGGCAGACCCCGCCCGAGGACAAGCTGCAGCTTCTCGCCAACGTCGCCGCGCGCAACGGCGGCGACAAGAACGCGTACATCGCCGCGCTCGAGCGGCTCGTCGCGTACTACCCAAAGCGCGAGTACTGGGCGGATCTGCTGCGGCGGATCGAATCGAAGCCCGGTTTCTCCAGCCGGCTCGCGCTCGACGTGCTGCGGCTGAAGCTCGCGACCAAGACGATGAACGGCGCGACCGATTACTTCGAGATGGCACAGCTTGCGCTGCAGGAGGGGCAGGCGGCCGAAGCCAAGAAGGTGCTCGACGAGGGCTTCGCCGCCGGCGTCCTTGGCAAAGGCCCCGAAGCCGAGCGGCACAAGCGGCTGCTCGCGCTCGCGACCCAGCGCGCCAACGAGGCGCCGCAGATGCTGAAGAACGCGGAAGCCGAAGCCGCCGCCGACAAGGACGGCAACGCGCTCGTGCGCATCGGGCTCGCCTACACTGCGCTGGGCCAGTACGACAAGGGCATCGCGCTGATGCAGCAGGGAATCGCCAAGGGCGGCCTCAAGCGCCCGCACGACGCCAACCTGCACCTCGGCATCGCGCTGCTGCGCGCCGGACAGAAAGGCCGCGCCGCGCAGGTGCTCAAGACGGTGGGCGGCAACGACGGGACGGCGGATCTGGCGAGGTTGTGGATGAGGGTGCCGTAGCCTCGCGCCCGGGGATCGGCACACTGTTCAAACCGATCGCTGGCTATCCAAGTCTGACCGCCAGCAAGATCTAGCCGAGGTGCCGTCTCGACCCGCGAATGCGTCGAGGCTGGCTTAGATCGAGACGCCGAAGCCCCGAGAAGGGCGTCCCGCAGGGCACCAGAAAGCAGCAACGCGGCCCGGTGGGCACGTGGCGCGAAACATTTCGATGCCCTTCGGGGAGGACGCCACCGCGTTGATATGACCGACGAGCGCAAGTCTCGAAATGCGCCTCGGGGCCCGAAGCGGGTGCGTCGATGCGTTCGATAACAAAAGCCCGCGGACGTGCGTCCGCGGGCTCGAGAACGACCTACGCTGTGCTTTCTAGAAGAACTTGTAACCGACGCGGACCAAGTAGGTGCGTCCACGCGGATCGGTGAACCGCGGGTCATAGCCACGCTGGAACGTGGTGACCTGAACCGAGCGCGGAGGATCCTTGTCCAGCAAGTTCAGGATACCGCCGGTGAGGGTCAGATTCTTCACGCCGGTCCACGTGACTGAGGCGTCGAACACCGAGTACACCGACACTTCGTTCACGCCGTCTTGGTCCGTGTAACCGGACTTGTACCGATTCGTGAGCACCGCGGACCACGGACCTGCGTTCCAGTTCACAGACGCGACGTGCTGCCAGCGGAACACCGGCGCGTTGTCCGAGTACCGTCCTGCTGCGAAGAAGAACTCGCCGCCGCGTTCGCGCTGATACTTGTACTGATCGACGTACGTACCGTCGATCGAAACACCCCAGCGGCCGTACGGAGTTGCGCTGGACCGCCACGCAAACGACAGGTCGACGCCGCGCGTGCGAAGCTCGCCGAGGTTCTCGACGGGCGTGTCGATGAAGGCAATCGGATCGAAGGTCGGGAAGTTCAGGCAGACATCGATGTCGCTCCGATCGATACCAGGTCCAGGTCCGGCTGGGATCTGACTGCACCGAACGAAGCGCGCTGCGTACTTCGACGGATCGCCAAACACCGCCTGCTCGGGCAAGACGCTGATCTGCTCCTTGATCCTGATCGACCAGAGATCAACACCGAAGCTCATCGACGGCATCGGCTCGAACACGAACCCGACCGTGAACGCATTGGACTTCTCCGGATTCAGCGCGCTTGCCGGCTTGCCGATTCCGACAGGGCCTGAAGAACGCTGCAGGACCTGCTGCCCGCATACGACACCTGCCGACGCACCCGGCACTGGCGTCCCACCCGGACACAGCACCGGATCGTCGTAGTTGTCGCTCGTGAAGGTCAGCGAGAACGGCTGATAGATCTCATACAGCGTCGGCGCGCGGAAACCTTTGTTGTACGAGCCACGCAACAGCAGCTGCCGGGTGGGTTGATAGCGCAGCCCCACCTTCGGGTTCGTCGTGTTTCCAAAGTCGCTATACCGGTCGTGGCGCGCCGCCAGCGTCAGATCCAGATTGCGGATCAACGGGATGCTGAACTCGGCGAACAGCGCCTTGACGTTTCGATTGCCCTTCGTGTCGCTGTCCGGATCGATGCCGAGGCTCCCCAGTTCCGCAGTGATATCGGTCGCTTCGAAGAACGAGTCTTCCTTGCGGTACTCGACACCGAGGGCCATGGCGAGCGGCCCGGCCGCCATCTGCATCAGGTCCTTCGTCACTCGCACATCGAAGAACTTGACCTTGTTCTCGCCGATGAGCGTATTGGCGCGCACTTGAGCAGCATCGATCGCCGCCTGACCCGCAGCCGTTTGCGGACCGAACGGATTGATCACGCCGTCCCAAACGCCCTGCTGCATCATGCTGTCGTTCACATATCCACGCTTGACCGAGGCCGTGCTCTCGTTCTTCGACTGCCCGACCGCAGTCCGGTAGTCCCACCCCGCGAGGGTGCCCTGCAGTTCGGCCATCAGTCGCTGCGTCGTGGTGTCGTCGCCGCTGGTGCGCTTGCCGGCCGGAACTTGACGCCAATTGGCTACGCCGCCGGGGACACAATTCGTAAAGCCGCAAGGAGTCGTCGAGTCCGGGGGCCCCGGGTTGTTGATGTCGGGAACTGAACCGACCGGTGCGCCAGCCGGGTAGAACGGGCTGGTTGTCGGCATCAAGTGGCTCGTAGGCGCGGGCGCAACGCGAGACGTCGCCTTGTTATTCGCATGCAGATACTCGAGCGTGGCCGTATGGTCCGCACTGAGCGCGAACGATCCGCGCAGCAACCCAGTGACCTGCTCGTTCTCCGGGATGATGTCGATGTCCCGCGTGAAGTCGTATCGGCAGTTCTGAAAAGTTCCCGTGTTATCGGGGTTGGAGAACCGGGGCAGCGAGTTGGGCGGCGCGCAATTCGGGCCCGATGGTTCGAATCCGTTGAGGTCGCCGGGGAAGCTGGTGCCGCTGGTGCCGGAGGTTAGATCGGCACGCGTCGGGCCAAGGACGCCGGTCTTCGCGAAATCGCGTTGAACAGCCTCCAATACCTTCTGCTTGCGCCAATCCAGGGATGCCAGCACGTTGAAGCGGTTCTGGCTCAGGGAACCGAACCCTGCCGTCAGATTCAGCCGGTTGGTGTCCGCGCCACCCTGTTGCGTGTGCTGATTCTCGGCGCTGATGTCCAGCCCTTGGTAGTCGCGGCGCAGGATGAAGTTGATCACGCCTCCGATCGCGTCGGTGCCGTAAAGAGCCGATGCCCCGTCGCGCAGGACCTCGATGCGGTCGATCGCCGATAGCGGGATCGCGTTCAGGTCTGCTGCAGCGGCGTCGAATGCGTGGTTGGCGACGCGGCGACCGTTGAGCAGCACGAGCGTTTTGTTGGCGTTCGTTCCGCTCGCTGCGCTCAGGCCGCGAAGGTCCGCTTCCGCTTTGCCGCCGGTCGTCGCACCGATGGCCTGGCTAACGCCGAAGTTCGACTGATTGGCGGCGATGCGCTGCACTGCCTGCTCGGCCGTCGTCACCCCCTGCTTGACGAGGTCTTCGGTCTTGATCACGGTAACGGGCAGCGCCGTTTCCGCGTCGACGCGCCGCAGCAGCGAGCCGGTGATTTCAACCCTCTCAAGTTGCTGTTGCTGCTGTGCCAGTGTGGTCGGCAGATAGCCAACGATGCTGGCCCCGAATGCAGCGCTTATGGCGATGCTGATTCGCGTTCGCTTCAACATGACGTCTCCTCGGATGATTGTTCGGCCGCCCACGTCGAGCCGCATGCACAGCTCCGAGCGCGGAACGCCGTAAAGCGTAACCAATCTGGTCGCGAGGACGGAACATTTGCCCGCCATCCTTCAACTGAGGGCGGCGCTATGTCGCGTCCGTCCAACACGGCCGCCCGATGCAGTCGCACGGAATTGATTGGGTTCGCTGCAGTGGGATCAGCACCGCGCGCCCATGCCATCGGCACCGGTGCCGGCACCGGCTGCGCGGTACGCGCTCCCAAGGTGGCGCCAACGGCGTACGCAGCAATCCCTACACGCAGCCGCCCTGACGCACGTTCGGTGCGCACATGCGGACGTACGCCGCCCAGCGTTATTTCAGCCGCCTCGCTTGCCGCCGATCGTCTCGTCGAGAAACTTCAGGATTTGGTTGTAAAGATCGACGTTGTTCTCGATCCGGCCGTAGCCGTGTCCTTCCTCGGGCTTGATGATGACAGCCTTCGGTGGGTTACCACCCCGCTCGAGCGCTCTGACCATTCGGGTGGTCTGTTCCAGCGGCGTACGGATGTCGTCTGCGCCCGCGTAAAACAGCACCGGCTGTTTGATCCGTTCCGCGAGATTGACCGGCGAGATCTCGCGCGGAATATCGGAAACCCGCGCCACGCCGATGATCCGCTTCCAGAACTCCACCCCTTCGGGGTTCGATGGGATGTCGCCAGCCGGAGAGGTCAGCAGCAGTTCAACATCGCTCACCACGAGTCCGGCGACGCCGCACTTGAACGTCTTGGGGAAGCGAGCCAGCGACATCAGCGTCGCATAACCCCCGTAGCTCGCCCCGGAGATGCAGATGCGCTCAGGATCCGCAAAGCCCTGTGCAACTGCCCAGCGCGCCGCATCTTCATGATCCTCGAGCATCTGCCGTCCAAATGCCCCGAAGCCCGCGAAATACGTGCGGTTGCCCAATCCCGGCGTAATGCGGAAGTTCGGCAGTACGACGGCGTAACCGCGTGAGGCGAGCAACTGCGCTTCGCGAACGCCGAAGGTGAAACGACCCCAATAATCGGCGCGCGCCATCGGCCCGCCGTGCACGTGAACGACTGTCGGCAACTTCTGACCGGGTTTGTAGTCCGCCGGGAGAAAGTAGTAAGAGAGCACCTCCAGTCCGTCACGCGTCTTAAGGTAGAAAGGACGCATTTCGACCAAGCGATCATGCGTCAGCCAAGGGCGGCTGGAGAACAACTCCTCGAGCGTCTTCTTGCGTTCGTCGAGGAGATACCAGGCCGTGGGCTGTCGATCGGAATACGACGTAACGAGATACAGGTCGCCCCGAGTTCGACGAATCGAATTGTGCGTATTCGGCAGCGCGCCATCGACCATCCGCTGCAAGCGGTGCATCGAATCGCTCAACCAGATCACTTCGGGCTTCTCACCCTCTACGGAGTACCCAATCACCTCGTCGGTCACCGGGTCGGTCACGACACCGCCCACCCCTCGCCGCGATCCATCCGCCGCCGCCCCCATGTCGAACTTGGGATGCGCGGCGATCAGGCCAAGCTGCTTGCGCGCGTCGGGGTCATAGCGATAGACGGCCATGGTTTCGCGGTCGGCGTTGGTCGCGATCAGCAACGTCTTGTTGTCCGCTTCAAAGTACAGCGGCACGAACGCGCCAGGCTTAGCCGCGTCATAGCGGAGCAGTTCTTCGAACGGGGCGCGTTCGTCGCGGCGATAGTGGACAACGGTCGTCAGCGTGTCCTTGACGTAAGAGACAGCCACGCGCGCAACCCGGTTGCGGTCAAGGACCCAGCGGACCGTGCGCGCGGGCCGATCCTCGGTCAGCAGGGTCGCTCTGCCGCTGACGACGTTCAGCCGGTACACGTCGAGCGACTCGGCGTCGCGCAGGTTCCCGACAGCAATGACTTCATCCGCACTGCCAGGAATTGCTCGCGCGAACGAGAGATACCGATAGACGAACTGGTTTTGACTACGCAAGTCGCGTACGGTCGAAAACAGCTTTCGCGACTCTTTGCCGTCACGGCTGACCATGAAGAGGCCGCCGCCATCGAATCGACCCGGACCGGTCGGCGAATTGAACTGTCCCAGCGTGAAGAGCAATCGCTCGTCACCGACCCAGTCGACCTCGATGACGTCGTAGTCCTTGAAATTGGTTAGTGCGACACCTTTGCGGGTTTCAAGGTCTACGACGGCAAGATTCATTCGTCCATTGATCGGTACCGTGACCGCGAAGTGCTTGCCGCTGGGTGACAGCGTCGGACTCGCGTACGCGGGCGGCCGCACGAATTCCTCCACGGACAGCGGCTGCTGCGCGTGCGAGCGAACGTTGAATGTCAACAGCGCAACGAGAAAAAGCGCCAACGCCCGATTCATACAGTCTCCTACGCTGTCGGACCTGTAGCAGCCCCGCAAAGTGTCATCGTTAGGAGGCCACTCACCACAAGCATATGCACATAGAACAAAGGCAGGAGCGGGCCTACGCCCGCTCCTGCCCGATCGCTTGACGTTTCGAGACTAGAACTTGTACTGAACGCCGACGCGGAACTGTCGGCCTCGAACGTCGTACTGCGAGAAGTCGTACAGGTTGGTCGTCGAGAAACCTGGGTCGTACGGCGGTAGCTCATCCGTGACGTTCAAGATCGACCCTGACACCGACAGCTTCGACGTCACGTTGTAGCGCGCGAACAGATCCAAGGTCGTATACGAAGGGACTTTTCTCGGGTAGGTTCCGGTCTGGAAGCGCGGGTCCTGGGGCGTGAAGAACGACGCCGGGAGTAGTTCCTGCCGATACGAATCGATGTAGTTGACTCGGCCGGTAACCGCCCACGGCCCCTGGTCCCAGTTCAGACTGAAGCTCCCCTTGATGCGCGGATAGGTGTTGCTGCCGCCGTTCGTGCCTGCGTAGTCGACGCCCTCTTCCTCGAACTTGTTGATATACGCGACGATCAACCTCGAAGTGAACTTGCCGTAGGTTGTGCGCAGATCGTGGCGAACATCGATGTCGATGCCGTTCGTCATCACGTTCGCCAAGTTACGATAGTTGTTCAGGATCGTGACAATCGTGCAAGTCACTGGGTCCCGTATTACGCGCGGATCGCCGCCCGTACAGGTCACCGGATTACGCGACGCGGCGTCGTTGTCGACGATCGACTGGAAGCTGTCGGAGCCCACAATATTGCTCCAGTTGATCTCATACCAGTCGACGCTGACGTTGAAGTTCGACGATGGCTCGTAGACGAAACCGACGGTGCCGCTGCGCGACTGTTCCGCCTGCAACCCCGGATTGCCGGCGAAGATGCCGGAAGCCTGTGGAATCGTTCCTGTCACGTCGTCGATCACCTGGATGAAGAACGTGGCAACCGACGGCGATATTTCCGGCAGCGTCGGAGCACGGAAACCCCGCCCCCAATTGGCACGCAGCAGAAACTCGGGCGTGGGTTTGAACTTCAGTCCGACCTTCGGTGTCAACGCGTTGCCGAAGTCGCTGTACCGGTCGTTGCGGAGCGCGAGCTGCGCTTCGAGCGTGCGCGTCAGCGGGAGCGCAAGTTCGCCAAAGACCGCGAACTGATGCCGCGACCCGTCGGTCTCGGTGATTCCTTGCCCGAGAATCTGGCCCGACTTCGCGAGGGGATCCGGCACATCGGCAATCGACTCGTGCCGGTACTCGACGCCCATGGCGAACCCGATCGGCCCGCCGGGCAACTGGCCCAGTTCAGTCGATCCTTTTGTGTCGATGAACTCGAGTTTCGAGGTCGACGTGCGCGGGAATCGCACCAGCGATGCGCTGCACGCAGCCAGCGTCGTCGAAGGCGCGTCGAGATTGCAGCTCGACGCGTTCGACACTGGCGTGGGCGGTTGCGGCGTCGAGGGCACATTGAAGATGGCACTCGTGCCCGCGAGCGTCATGCGGTTGATGTTGATGTTCTCGACCTTGTTCTCGGAATAACCGACCGCCGAGTCGAGGTCCCAATTGAACAGCCGGTACTTGCCGCCAACCAACCCGCGGAACGTGTCCGACGTAATCTCGTTGTCGCGCGTTCCAAGCGCGTGAAGATTGCCCGAGAACCGAGCGTTAGCACCGAGCGGGTTACCTGCGACGCCCGGAGCGAAGTTCACGTTATAGGTAAATGGCCGCAATCCCTGCGGCGTCTGCGCGAGACCCGTCGTCCCAGCGAAGAACGGCGCCGTAAACGTCTGTTCGGTTTCGATGCGGCTGAGTCCGAGCTCCGCATATAGCTGTGCATCCGACGACAGTTCGAACGTGCCTCGTCCGAGAAAACCTACACGCTGCGTCCCCGGAAGCGCCGACAGTTCGCTATTGAAGTCAAATGCGCACCATGTGTTTCCGGGAAGGTTCTGACCCGTACCCGGCGCCGCGGCCGCGGCGGCCCCAGAGATGAGGCCTGCCTCGACCGCTTGAGCAAAGTTCAGGACCTGCCCGCCCCATCGCGCGCACTCGGACATAGCGCGGCGCTCGTTGGCGTTAGCGCTACCCGGCACGCCGGTCCAGGTTCCACCAGCCAGCAGCGACCTGAAGTTCCGGCCGCCTTGCTCGCCGCGAAAGTCCCGTGTCTCCATGAACTTGGTGTCGCTGAACAGCAGTTCGTCGCGCTTGTAGATGTCCAACACGCCGAACACGTTGAACTTGTTCGCACCCAAGTCGCCAAAGCCGGCGCCGATATTGGCCCGATACTCGTTCTTACCCTCGAAGGTACCTGCTTCCGCACCGACCTCGATGCCCTTGAAGTCGCGTCGAAGAATGATGTTGACGACGCCTGCGATCGCGTCCGAACCGTAGATCGCCGATGCACCGTCTTTGAGGATCTCGACCCGCTCGACCGCGCTTGTAGGAATGCTGTTCAGATCGACAAACGTGTCCTGCAGGTTCTGCGCAAACCCGTATCCTGCCGTGCGCCTTCCGTTGATGAGAACGAGCGTGGCTTTCTGGCCGAGGCCGCGCAGTGAAATGCCTGCGGCACCAGGAGCAAAGCTGTTGGCAAAGCTTTCGTTGAACGCGCCGCCAGTGTTCCCCGGGATGTTACGGAGCACCTCCGCGATCGTCGCCTTTCCGGTGCGCTCAATCTCGTCCCTCGTGATGATCTGTACGGGAGTCACCGTCTCGGTGTCAGTACGCCGGATGTTCGTTCCGGTGATCGTCACGCGCTCAAGCTGTTGTTGCTGTGCCTGCACTTGCTGTTGTGCCGATGCAGGAGTGACGGCAAGCATCGCGCTCGCCAGACCGCCGCACGTAAGCAGTACCTGCCGCACGATGGGCTTCAACTCAAACATGGATTCCCCCGAAATGAGTTCAGAATCTCGCTGCAGGTTCCGGCGCTTAACGCGGTGGGAGACCGCGAATCTCCGGCGGGCATCGGTCAGAAAGTCGACCGTATCCCCTGCAAACGCGGCGATTGTGTTGTCGCCGCCTACGCCTTTGCAACATCCGGGCGATGAGCGTCGAGGTCTTGTTGTTTTTGGCCGACATGAATCGGCGCCAAGTTGTTCTCGGATCGCAGCGCAGCAGGCAAACGCAACGCCACGCAATCGGTACAGCAGCCCGAACGCCTCAAGCCGCCCGCTTCAACCTCGGCACCGCCGCCAGCAGCGTCTTCGTGTATTCGTGTTGCGGTCGTTCGAGCACCTGCTCCGCCGCACCTGCCTCTACGATCCTGCCCGCCTGCATCACCGCGATGTCGTGCGCCAGGTACTCGACCACGCCGAAGTTGTGCGTGATGAACAAATACGCGACGCCGAGTTCGCGTTGCAGCTGCGCGAGCAAATTGAGGATCTGCGCCTGCACCGAGACGTCGAGCGCGGAGGTCGGTTCGTCGCAGACGATCAGCTTCGGCTCCACCGCGAGCGCGCGCGCGATGGCGATCCTCTGTCGCTGCCCGCCGGAGAACTCGTGCGGGAAGCGATCCATCGACTCGGGGCGTAAGCCCACCTTGTCCAGCAGCGCGGCCACCCGCTCGCGCCGCTCTGACGCACCAATCTCCGGCCGCAGCGATTCGATGCCTTCTTCCAGGATCTCGGCCACCCGCAGCCGCGGATTGAGCGAGGCGAACGGGTCCTGGAAGATGATCTGCGCCTTGCGGCGCGCCTCTCGCAGCGCATCGCCTTGCAGCGCGTCGAGCGGCTCGCCCTCGAGCAGCGCTTGCCCTTCGATTCGCGCCACGCCGCGCAGGAGCTGCAGCAGCGCCTTGCCGGTCGTCGTCTTGCCGCAACCGGACTCGCCGACCAGGGCGAGCGTACGGCCGGCGGCGAGCGAAAACGAGATGCCGTCCACCGCCTGCACGTAGCCAACCACGCGCTTGAGCAGCCCGCGGCGGATGGGAAAGTGGACTTTGTAGTCGCGGACTTCGAGCAGCGGCCGTCGCTCTCCTTGAAGGGCGGGCGGTTGCGATACAGGCTGCGCGAGCACGGTCGTTGCGCGCGCCCCCTCTCCCCGAACCTCTCCCGCAAGGGGAGAGGGGGACCTGTCGTAGAGCAGGCAGCGTACGCCGTGGCCGTCGACCGGCGTGTACAGCGCGGGCGCGGTGATCCTGCAGGCATCCATCGCCTGCGGGCAGCGCTCGACGAAACGACAGCCGACAAAGGGTCGATCGAGTCGCGGCACGGTGCCGGGGATCGCAGCGAGCGGCTGGCCGCGCTTGCTGGTGTCCGGCAGCGCGGCGAGCAGCAACTGCGCGTACGGATGAAGCGGCCGCGCGAGGAACTCGGATGTCTCGGCCACTTCGACCACTTCGCCCGCGTACATCAGCGCGATGCGATGCGCCATCTGGGCGACGATGCCCAGATCGTGCGTGATCAGCAGCAACGCCATGCCCTGCTGGCGTTGCAACTCTTGCAGCAGGTCGAGGATCTGTTTCTGGATCGTCACGTCCAGCGCCGTGGTCGGCTCATCGGCGATCACGACGTCCGGCTCGGCGGCGAGCGCGATGGCGATCATCACCCGCTGCTTCTGGCCGCCCGAAAGCTGGAACGGATAGTCGTCGATGCGCCGCTCGGGCTCGGGTAGCCCCACGCGCTTCAGCCACTCGATCGCTTTCGCGCGCGCGTTGGCGCCCTTCAAAGGCGTATGGCGCTCGATCACCTCGACGATCTGCTCGCCCACCGGCATCACCGGGTTCAGGCTCGTCGACGGCTCCTGGAAGATGATGCTGACGCGCCGGCCGCGCACGTCGCGCATGCGCGATTCGGGCAACTGCACGAGGTCGATCTCGCGCCCGTCCGTGGCGAGCCGCACCGCGCCCCGCTCCACGCGGCCGTTGTCGGGCAGAAGGCGCAGGATCGACAGCGCCGTCATCGACTTGCCGCAGCCGGACTCGCCCACGAGCGCAAAGGTTTCGCCGCGTTCGATCGAAAGCGATACCGCCTCGACCGCGCGCACGAGGCCGCTGTCGGTTTCGAGGACGGTGTGCAGATTGTCGATTCTCAGCATCGTCACTTCGTGCGCCGCGACCCCAAGACTTTCGGATTGCGCCGGTGATGGAAACACGCAACGACAATGACCCTGCCGGCATCGATTCCGTAGACGATCGAGTACGGAAACCGCCTCAGCAGGACACGACGTAGCTCGCCTTCGACCGTTGGGTACGCATCGGGCCGGCGGGCTGCCGCGGAGATCGCGGCAACCGCACGCCCGAACTCGGTGCCGAGCCCGGGTACGCGCTCGTCGTACCAGCGACAGGCTTCGCGCATCTCGGCGAGCGCTTCGGGCCTGACGAAGACTTGCATCAACCGCCGCGCGCCAGAATGTCGCCGCGCACTTCGTCCCAGGACACGGATGCCGCGGGGTCATCGCGATGGGCCTGCCAGCGGCGCCGCAGTTCGTCTCGCTGCGAATCGGTCAGGGCGATCGCCTCGGGTGCCTCGGCTGCGATGCTGTCCCAAAGATCTTCGACGAGCTGAATTCGCTCGGTGATTGAAAGCTTGGCGAGTTCGGCGGGAATGGCGGACATCTTCGGCCTCCTACACCTTGGTACGTTACTACGCCGCTACCGGGGCGGTACGGCGCTGCCGCGCAGGACGGTGAATCGTCCTTGTATTCAGTCGTGCAGCGCGCCTAGGCTGTGACATGTAACAACTCCGGAGATCGACGATGACTTCGCCCGTCGCCGAACGTGCGCGCAAACACCGGGCGGCACTGCGCGCCGCCGGCATGCGGCCGCTGCAGATTTGGGTGCCCGACACACGGCGCAAGTCGTTCGTCACTGCTTGCCGAAAGCAGGCCGCGATCGTGGCGCAGGCAGATCGTCGGGACAGGGAGTTGCTCGACCTGCTCGACCGCGCCGCAGCCGAAATCGACAGCTGGAAAGCATGAGGCGCGGCGACTTTGTCACGGTTGCCATACAAGCGGAGTTCGGCAAGCCCATGCCCGCGTTGGTCGTGCAGGCCAATCAGTTCGATGGTTTGGCCACGCTCACCGTCTTGCCCGTCACGAGCACCATCGTCGACGCGCCATTGCTGCGCGTTACCGTCGAACCGGATGAACGGAACCGGCTCGCGCGTCGGTCCCAAGTGATGATCGACAAGATCATTACGGTCAGGCGCGATAAGGTCGGCCCCGCTTTCGGCGCCGCCGGCGACGAGTTGATGCTCGCGGTCAACCGCGCGCTGCTGGTGTTTCTGGGCATCGCGTAGCGTCATGCGCTGCCGGCCGCTGCCGGTGCGAGCGGCTTGTCCGTTTCCGCGCGCGCCGGCGCTGCAGCCGCCCGCCACCGCTTCGGCCGGAACACGCGTGCGCGCGGATCGAACGCCTCGCGCACCGCGTCGGCGAACAGATTCGCCGCCAGCACCAGCGCGAGCATGAAGACGAACGCGGAAGCCAGGTTCCACCACACGCCCGGGTCGCGCGCCATCTCGGAGCGCGCGAGGTTGATCATCGAGCCGAACGACGACGACGTCGGATCGACACCGACGCCGACGTAGGACAGCACCGCCTCGTACAGCACGAGCGCGGAGAAGTCGAGCACGACGACGATCAGCACCAGGTGCATCACGTTCGGCAGCACGTGCCGCGCCATGATGCGCAGGTTGGACACGCCGAACGCGCGCGCGGCCTGCACGTAATCGAGCTCGACGATCTTCAGCGTTTCGGCGCGCAGCAGCCGGCACAGCGTCGCCCAGCCGGTCACGCCGAGGATCAGGCACAGCAGGAACAGGCGAAACTCGGCGCGCTCCAGCCCGGTTTCGAACCACTGCGGGTTCTTGTCGATCCACACCTGGATCAGCAGCACGAGCGCGGCGATCAGCAGCACCGGCGGAATCGACGACAGCACCGTGTAGAAGTACTGGATCGCGTCGTCGACCCAACCCTTGAAGTAGCCGGCCAGTATCCCCAGCGCGACCGCCAGCGGCAGCGTGGCCACGGTGGACAGCGTGCCGATCACGACCGCGGTGCGGATGCTTTTGAGCGCCTGATACAGCACGTCGTTGCCGGTGCGGTCGGTGCCGAACGGGTGGTACCAGGGCCACAGCGCCGCGATCCAGCCGACGGCGAGCGCCAGCAGCGCGACCGTGATCAGGATCGCCCGCCACGGCACATCGGTGTGGCCGCGCGCGATCTCTTGCCACGACGCCGCCCAGCTCTGGCCGCGGCTGCGCGCGCGCAGCGCGATCAGAACCGCGCCGAGCACAAACGCCGCGAGCGCGCCGCCAGCCACTCCTTGCGCCGACTTGCGGGCGAGATCCGGCACCCATTCCTGCGCCGGATCCGCGAGATGCGCGCCGCCGAACGCCAGCCGCGGGAACTCGCGCGTTTCCTTGCCGTCGACGACGACCGTCTCTTTCTGAAACGAGCGGTACGCGAGCGGCGCGGAGTAGGTGCGCTCGCGCGACTCGATCGCGTGCGCGAGCAGCGCGTCGAGCACCGAGTACGTGCGGGTCGCGTACGCGACCGGGGCGTCGGCCGCCGCGCCGGGCGCGGGCGGCAGCCGCGGCCGGTAGTGGATCGAGTCGAGCAGCGCGACGAGCAGGAACGCGGCCAGCACGACCGCCGAACACATCGCCGCCGCGTCGCGCGCGACATGGCGCCAGGTCGCGCGCAGATTGGCGTTGCCGCGCACGCGCCAGGCGTACACGAGCGCGGCGGCGACGAACAGCCACACGGCGAGATCGGTCCAGACGTAGACGAACTTGGGCATCGATCAGACCTCGTCAAGGACGCCGTTCGCAGCGAGAAGGAGGAAGCTCGACTTTCGCGCCGGATGAGATGTCTCGCTCACTGCGTTCGCTCGACATGACAGACGCGCCTTACCCCGCCAGACGAACGCGCGGATCGACCCACGTGTACGCGATGTCGGTCGCGAGGTACGCAAGGATGTACAGCAACGACCCGAGGAACACCATCGCGTGCACGATCGCGAAGTCCTGCGCGTTGATCGCCTCGATCGTGTAGCTGCCCAGCCCCGGGATGCCGAAGAACGACTCGAACACCAGCGAACCGAGAAACGCGTACGGCAGCAGCGCGCCGACGTGCGTCAGGATCGGCAGCCACGTGTTGCGCAACACGTGGCGGAAGAGCACCGCGGATTCCGGCAGCCCTTTCGATCGCGCGGTACGCACGTAGTCCTTGCCGATCTCCTCCAGCAGCATCGCGCGGAACAGCCGGGCCTCGGAGCCGAGCTGGTAGACGATGCCGACGATGACCGGCAGCAGCAGGAACTTGGCCAGATCCAGCCCCGGCGCGAAGCCCGAGATCGGCACCACGCGCAGCAGCTTGCCGAAGAACCACTGCGCCATGATGATGTAAAAGAGGCTGGAGATCGACATCATCAGCACGCACGCCACCGTGCCCCAGAAGTCGAGATAACTGGTGCGGAAGAACACCAGCAGCAGCGAGAACGCGATGCCGACGATCACGGTCAGCGCCAGCATCGGCAGCATAAGCGCCAGGCTCGGCCCGATGCGGTTGGCGATCTCGTGCGCGATGTCGCGGCCGGCATCGCTCGAACCGAAGTTCAGCGTGAACAGCCGCAGCGAGCGGTCGTAGAAGATCGTCTTGCGGATCTTGTCGAAGCCGGCCTCGGCGCCGTTGAACCACAGCGGCTTGTCGTAGCCGCGCTCGACCTTCCACTTCTGGATCGCCTCGGCGGTGACGCGCTTGCCGCCGATGTTCAGCCGCGCGATGTTGTCCGGCGAGTTGATCGCGAAGAACAGCGTGAACGTCAGCAGGTTGACGCCGGCCAGGATCAGCACCGAGTACGCCAGCCGGCGCAGGATGTAGGCGGCCATTTATGTGTTCCCGTAGAACTTGTCATCCCGAGCGCTTCGCGCGAGGGATCCCAAGCTCGGCCCCGTTGGGGATTCCTCGCCCGCGCAAGCGGGCTCGGAATGACAACGATCGCGGCGCATCGAGTTCTCCTACCCGGCTCCCTGCGCCGCCAGCGTGCGCGCGGCGGTTTCGCGCTCGCGCCTGCGCCAGACCGCGAACGCGGGCACGATCGCGGCGACCAGGACGAGCACGATCGCGACGACCGGCCACACGATCGGCTTGTTCCACTCGGCGATCTTCGCCGCGCGCAGTTCGGGATCGAGCCGGTAGTAGATCAGCAGGTCCTTGACCAGGTTGCTCGGCTTCGTGTTGTACAGCCACTGGTGATAGGCGCCGGCGGCGTACGGGTTGTAGCCGAAGCTCCACGGCGCGTCTTCCTGCAGGATGCGCACCATGCGGTCGATCGTCGCCTGCTTCTCCGGGCCGTCGTCGAGCAGCTTGAGCTTTTCGAACAGCCGGTCGTATTCGTCGTTCTGGTAGTTGGCGACGTTTTCGCCGTTGCCGTGCGTCAGCGCCTTCGAGTTCGGGCCGTACAGCAGGAACAGGAAGTTCTCCGCGTCCGGATAGTCCGCCAGCCAGCCCCAGAAGAAGATCTGCAGCGAGCCCTTGTCGGCCTTGTCCTGGAAGCGGTTGTAGTCGGTCGCGCGCACTTCGAGCTGCACGCCGAGCTTGGCGAACTGCTTGACCATCCAGTCGACCTCGGCCTTGATCTCCGGCGTCAGCACGCGCTGGTAGTCGTAATTGAGCACCAGCGGCTTGCCGGTCGCAGCGTCGCGGCCGTCCGGATAGCCGGCCTCGGCGAGCAGCTTCTTGGCGACTTCGATCGGCTTGCGCACCGGTTTGCCGTCGACCACGTCGTAGACGACGCGGTTTATTCCTTCCGGCCCGCCGCGCCAGCCGAACACGCCCGGCGGCACCGGGCTCATCGCCGGCACGCCGCTCGCCTTGGTCTCGAAAATCTTGACGTACTCCTCCCAGTCGATCGCGATCGACAGCGCCTGCCGCAGCTTGCGGTTGCGGACCTGTCGTTCGGGTGTGTCGCCCTTGCCGACCACGGGATCGAGCCAGTTGAAGCCGAGATACCAGTTCGAGATGTCGATCGTCTTCGGCAGCTTGATGCCGCGCTCGGCGAACATGCGCGCGATCTCGGGCGAGTCGCGGGCGTCGATCGCGTACTCGATGCCGTACTCGAAGCGGTACGTTTCCGGCACGTCGTAGAAGCCCTGCAGGAACTTCGCCTTCAGCGGGATCTTCTCCTTCTCGATCGTGTACTCGATGCGGTCGATGAACGGCATCGACTTGCCGCAGTCGTCGAGCAGCCCGGCCGCGCGATCCTCCGGCTCGCCTTCGCACGGATACGGTTCGCCGCGAAAGTTCGGATTGCGCTCCAGAACGTGGCGGCGGTTCTCCTCGTACACGGTCATCATGTACGGGCCGGTGCCGACCGGCCACGTGTTCAGCGTCAGGTTCTTCTCCGCCATGCCCGGCTGCGCGTAGAAGGCATCGGCCTCCCACGGCACCGGCGCGAAGAACGGCATCACCAGCCAGTAACGGAACTGCGGGTATTTGCCCTTGATGCGGATGCGCAGCGTGTGATCGTCGAGCGCCTGCGCGCCGGGGAAGTCGTACTTGCGGAAGTCCAGGAACGGCAGGTCGCGTTCGGTCGGCGCGATTCCGGCGCGCAGTTCCTTGTCGATGCGCTCGATGCGTTCGCCGTACTCCTTCAGGCCGATGATGTACTCGCTCATCAACGAAAACGACGGCGACTTGATGCGCGTGGTCGCAAGCCTGCGGATCGCGTACACGTAGTCGTGCGCGGTGAGTTCGCGCGTACCGGTGGCCGGGAAGTCGCTGATCCTGTACTTGTCCGCCGTGTCCTTGCGCGTCAGCCGGTGATAGACGTAGTTGCCGGCAGCGTCCTTGGCGAACGCCGGGTGCGGCGCGAACAGAATCCCCTTCTTTATCCGGATGTCGTAGACGCTTTCGGCGATCGCTTCGCCCGGCGCATCGGCGGGCAGCTCGCGTCCGCTCTTGTCGAAGTAGCGCGGCTGCGGCACCGCTTCCGCGGTGCGCGGCGCAAGCTCGTAAGGCCGCTTCAGGTAGTGGAAGTGAAGCAGCGGCTCGTAGATGTGAAACGTGAACGGCGTTTCGTCGTTGCTGTACGAGGCGGTCGGATCCAGATAGCGCGGCGAGCGCTCGGTGAACGCGGCGAACAGCGTATTGGTGCGCTCGGCGCCCCTCGGATGCGGGCTGTTGGCCACACCGCTGCAGGCGGCAACGAGCAGCAGCGTCGCGGCAGCGGCCAGCCAGCGAGAAAGCGATCCGATCCCGTGTGTTGCCATCCCGTCCCAGTGCGTCGACCCTCGTGAGGCAGCGCACTTCTCCTTGTTCTTCGCCCTTCGGCGAAGCGCGGATTGTACGGGCTGGCCGGTGCAGGTTGGGATGAGGCAGAGCCGAACCCCAACGCGACGAACCGCGCCGGGGTTCGGCGTGCTTACTCCGACCCAGACGGCTTCTATGGCGGCTCCTCTCGCGTACGACACATCGCTCAGTCGCTCGTGCGACTCCCGCATCCCTCGTCGATCCAGGCTAACTTCGGGACGCGAGCGGTCGCCGGAGGTCGCGCGATAAACTCGCGGCCGTGCCGACGACCGTCCGCCCCGAAGCTCCAGCCTCGACGTTCCGCTGGCCGGTGCGCGTGTACTACGAGGACACCGATGCCGGCGGCATCGTCTACTACGCGAACTTCCTCAGGTTCTTCGAGCGATGCCGCACCGAATGGTTGCGCGCGCTCGGCCTCGGGCAACGCGAGCTGGCCGCAGACCGGGGACTGCAGTTCGTCGTCGCGCAACTCTCGGTCGACTATCTGCGGCCCGCGCGGCTCGACGATCTGCTCGCGATCGACGCGCGCGTCGCCGAACTCGCGCGCACCTATCTCGTATTCGAGCAGCGCGCGCTGCGCGGCGATGAACTTCTGGCGCAGGCGACGGTCAAGGTCGCGTGCGTCGACACGCGGCGCAACGCCCCGGCACGTCTGCCGGCCGACCTCGTTTCCCGCCTGCAGCCGACCGCGGCTGCCTGATCCGTCACGCCGAACCCCATGACCGCTGCCGCCGACCTCTCGATACTCAAGCTCATCACGCAGGCGACGATCGTCGTTCAGCTCGTGATGGCGTTGCTGCTCGTCGTCTCGCTCGCATCGTGGACGGCGATCTTCAGCAAGGGCTTCGCGATCCGCGCGACGCGGCGCGAGACGCTGCGCTTCGAAAGCACGTTCTGGGGCGGCGCGGATCTGGGCGCGCTGTATCAGGCGGCGTCGAATCCGCGCAAGAAGACCGGCGCGCTGGAGCGCATCTTCGAGGCCGGCATGAGCGAGTTCCTCAAGCTGCGTGGCAAGGGCGACGCGCAGGCGATGCTCGACGGTGCGCGGCGCGCGATGCGCGCCGCCTACCAGCGCGAGATGGACGCGCTGGAGTCGCGGCTCGCGTTCCTCGCATCGGTCGGATCGGTGAGCCCCTACGTGGGGCTGTTCGGCACCGTCTGGGGCATCATGCACGCGTTCACGGGGCTGGCGAGCCTCGAGCAGGCCACGCTCGCGACGGTCGCGCCCGGCATCGCCGAGGCGCTGATCGCCACCGCGATCGGCCTGTTCGCGGCGATCCCGGCGGTGGTCGCTTACAACCGGTTCGCGCACGACATCGACCGGCTCGCCAACCGCTTCGAGACCTTCATCGAGGAGTTCTCGAACATCCTGCAGCGGCAGCACTGAAGAGGCGCGGCGATGGCTCTGCTCGCGCGCAGACAGTCCGGCAGCCGGCGCCGGATGCTGGCCGACATCAACGTCGTTCCGTACATCGACGTGATGCTGGTGCTCGTGGTGATCCTGATGGTCGCCGCGCCATTCGTGAATCCGAGCCTCGTCAATTTGCCGACCGTCGGCAAGTCCTCGCGCGCGCCGGACCGGCCGCTCGAGATCGTGATCCGCGCCGACGGCAGGCTCACGCTGCGCGAACTGGGCAAGGAACTCGCCAACGACCTGCCGGGCGCGGTCGCCGAAGTCAAGCGCCGCCAGCAGGCGAAGAAGGACCAGCCGCCGCCCGTCGTGATCGCCGCCGACCGTGACGTGCGCTACGACCACGTGATGAAGGTGATGGACGCGCTGCAGAAGGAAGGCGTGGCGCGCGTGGGCCTGTCCGTGAAGCCGCCGACCCCGTGAGTAAACCCGCTGCACGCCCCGATCTCGCGCTTGCGGTGCCCGACGTATCGCGCCGCACGCCTGCGCTCCTCAGCGCCACCTCGGGGCGCTCACGACGATTTCTTCACGACTTCTGACCGCAGCAGTCGCGTTGAACCGCAGCAACGCCCGCGCCAATCGACGCCGATGACCGCCGCCGCCCTGCACCGACCGCGCCTTCCCGGCGAACAGCACAACACGCTGTCGTCGTTCGCGCTCGCGCTCGCGATGCATGCGCTGCTGTTCGGCGGGCTGTCGCTGGTCGTGCAGTGGCGCACTCAGCCCGAAGCCCCCGTCGTGGCCGAGCTGTGGGGCAGTCTGCCGCCGGTCGAAGTACCGGCGCCGCCCCCTGCGCCGCCGCCGCCCGCGCCGAAGGCCGAGCCCGAGCCCGAGCGGCGCGATGCCGACATCGTCGTCAAGCAGGAGAAGAAGGAGCCGCCGAAGGTCGACCCGGACGTCATCAAGAAGCGCGAGGAAGAGAAACAACGGGTCGAAGCGGAGAAGAAGCGGATCGAGGAGGAGAAGAAGCGCATCGAAGCCGAGAAGAAGAAGCTCGAAGCCGAGCGCAAACGGGCCGAAGCCAGGCAGGCGGCCGAACGCGAGGCGCAGCGCAAGGCCGATGTCGAGCGCCTGCTCGCGCAGGCGGGCAGCGCGCAGGGCGCGCCGCAGGTGCAGACCGGGCCCACCGGCGGCGCGCGTGGCAGTGCGGAGTACGCCGCGCGGCTCGTCGCCTACATCAAGCAGTTCATCGTCTTCCCCGTGCCCGAAGGCACCTCGCCGCAGATCTACGCCGAATTCGAAGTCGAGCTGCTGCCCACGGGCGAGCAGGCGCGCGTTCGGCTCGTCAAACCGAGCGGGCTCGCGGGCTACGACGCAGCGGTCGAGCGTGCGATCGGGCGCGCCAATCCGTTCCCGCGTAAACCTGACGGCACCGTCGACCGTGTAGTGACCATCCGTTTTTATCCCGTCGAAAAGCGATGAGCCGGGGCCCGCGTACGTAGAGTCCACAGGACATCGCTCCCTATAATTCGCGCGCTCATGTTTCGACCGACCCGACGTATCGCGCGCTCGCTCGCGTTCGCTGTCGCACTGCTCGTCGCCGGCGCTGCGGCCGCGCAGCTTCGGGTGGAGATCACCGGCGTCGGATCGAACCAGTTTCCGATCGCAATCGCCAACTTCCAGCGCGACGGTCAGGCGCCGCAGGAGGTCGACGCGATCATCCGCGCCAACCTGCAGCGCTCGGGGTTGTTCCGTCTGATCGATACGGGCAGCGCCGCGCTCCCGGAAAACGCCACCGTCGCGCACGCCGAGTGGAAGTCGCGCGGCGCGGATGCGCTGGTCGTCGGCTCGATCGCGCGGCTCGCCGACGGCCGCTTCGACATCCGCTATCGGCTGTACGACACGGTCAAGCAGGTGCAGCTCGACGGGCTGTCGTACGTCAGTACCGCGAACGACCTGCGGCTGAACGCGCATCGCATCTCGGATCGCATCTACGAGAAGCTGACCGGCGACCGCGGCGTGTTCGCCACGCGAATCGCCTACGTCGTGCAGCTCGGCCGCAATCAGTACGAGCTTCAGGTCGCCGATGCCGACGGCGGCAACGCGCAGCCCGCGCTGCGCTCGCGCGAGCCGATCATCTCGCCGGCCTGGTCGTTCGACGGCACACGGCTCGCGTACGTGTCGTTCGAGACCGGCAAGCCCGTCGTCTACGTGCACACGCTGGCCACCGGCGAGCGCCGCGCGGTGGCCAACTTTCGCGGCAGCAACAGCGCGCCGGCATGGTCGCCCGACGGCAAGACGCTCGCAGTCGTGCTCACGCGCGACGGTATCTCGCAGATCTATTCGGTCGGCGTGGACGGCGGCAATCTGCGGCGGCTGACCAACTCCGGCGCGATCGACACCGAACCGACCTTCTCGCCCGACGGCCGCTACATCTATTTCACGTCGGACCGCGGCGGCGGACCCCAGATCTACCGGATGAGCCCGACCGGCACCGACGTGCAGCGCGTGACGTTCAACGGCGATTACAACGTGTCGCCGCGCGTGAGCCCCGACGGTCGCCAGATCGCCTATGTCGGCCGGCGCGACGGCCGCTTTCAGGTGCACGTGATGGAGCTCGCTACCGGGCAGGAGCTCGCGGTGACCGATACCGTGATGGACGAGTCGCCGAGCTTCGCGCCCAACGGTCGCCTGCTGCTGTATGCGACCGAAGTCAACGGCCGCGGCATCCTGGCGTCGGCATCCACCGACGGCCGCGTGCGCACCCGCCTCTCGGGGCCGAGCGGCGACGTGCGTGAACCGACCTGGGGACCTTTCACCAAATAGACGAAAAGGAGAGCGCCACATGCAGAACGCACGCATCCTCACCCTCGGCCTGGCCGCCCTGTTCGTGGCCGGCTGCGCGACGACCCAGCTCGAAGAGCCCAAGCCCGCGCCGGTGACCGAGAAAGCTGCGCCTCCGCCCGCGCCTGCGCCGGCCCCCGCGCCGGTCACACGTGCCGAGCCCGCGCCGCAACCGATCGATCCGCTGAACGATCCGAAGAGCCCCCTCGCGAAGCGCGAAGTGTTCTTCGACTTCGACAAGTTCGACATCAAGCCGGAGTACACCGGGCTGGTCGAAGCCCACGGCCGCTACCTCGCATCGCGCAAGGACCGCCGCGTGGTCATCGAGGGCAACGCCGACGAGCGCGGCAGCCGCGAGTACAACCTCGCGCTCGGCCAGAAGCGTGCCGACGCGGTTCGCAGCCGTCTGCAGATCCTCGGCGCCAGCGCTGCGCAGATCGAGACGATCAGCTACGGCGAGGAGCGTCCGCGCTGCCAGCAGCACAACGAGGACTGCTGGTGGCAGAACCGTCGTGCCGACATCGTCTACAAGTGACGGTTGACCCGTGTCCGCCCGACGCTTTCGCATGAACGCCGCTGCGGCGCGCGCGGCCGGTGCGCTGTTCGTCGCGGCCGCCGCGCTGACGGCGGCCGCGCCGGCGCACGCGCTGTTCGGCGACGACGAAGCGCGCAAGGCCATTCTCGACCTGCGCAAGAAAGTCGACGAGCAGAACCAGGCGCTCGCGCAGAAGGATGCCGAACTGGCGGCGCGGCTGGAACGGCTCGAAGCGGCCGGCCGCGCGCAGCTCGAGTTCGCCAACACGATCGACGCGCTCAGGCGCGAGATCGCGCAGTTGCGCGGGCAGGTCGAGCAGCTCGCGCACGAGGTCGCCACGCTGCAGAAGCGCAATCGCGATCTGTACGGCGACCTCGACGCGCGGCTGAAGAAGCTGGAGCCGACGTCGGTCACGGTCGACGGCAAGCAGGCGCTCGTCGACCGCAGCGAGCAGGCGGCGTTCGACGCGGCGCTCGCGCAGTTTCGCGCGAGCGACTTCAAGGGCGCGATCACGAGCCTGCAGAGTTTCCTCGCGCGCTACCCGCAGTCGGCGTACGCCGCGCCGGCGCATTACTGGCTCGGCAACGCGCATTTCGCGCTCAAGGACTACAAGGCCGCGATCGCCGCGTTGCAGGTCGTCGTCGAGCGCTACCACGACTCGCCGCGGGTGCCCGAAGCGCTGCTGACCATCGCCGCCAGCCAGATCGAGCTCAACGACAAGAAGTCGGCGCGAAGCACGTTGAACCGGATCATCAAGGACTATCCGGACACCGAGGCCGCGAAGCTCGCGAAGGAGCGGCTGCCCTCCACCGCGCTGCGTTAAGCGCATTCGGCGGGGACGGTTCGCCGGCGAGCCCTCGCGGCCGACGAGACGGCGCAGCGTTCTTTCGCTGCGCGCATTCCACTGACGCCGGAAAAGGTTTTCGGGCAGGCGCGCGCGGTAGCATCGCTGCCGCGTCGCGCGATCGTGTCGAAGCGTGCGCCGCGTTCGCGCCGGCGCGCATCGCTCCGGTCGCATCGAGCCGTCCGCCGTGACCAGCATTACCGTCGAGCAACTCCCCGCGCTTGCCGCGACCGTCGTCGCGTCGACCTTCGCGCTCGCCTTCGTTTTCGGCGCCGTCGCCCAGCGCACCGGTTTCTGCACGATGGGCGCGGTGGCCGACGCGGTCAACTTCGGCGACTGGACGCGCATGCGGCAGTGGCTGCTCGCGATCGCGGTGGCGATACTCGGAACCAACGGCCTGGCGGCGACCGGGCTCATCGATCTGAACGACGCGTTCTACACGACGCCACGCTTCACGCCGCTCGCCTACGTCGTCGGCGGAGCGCTGTTCGGCTTCGGCATGGTGCTCGCGGGCGGCTGCGGCAGTCGGACGGTCGTGCGCGCCGGCGGCGGCAGCCTGAAGTCGCTGGTCGTTTTCCTCGTGCTCGGGCTATCGGCCTACATCTCGCTGCGCGGCGCACTCGGTGTCGTTCGTGTCTACGGTATCGAACCCGTCGGCCTCGTGCTTCCCACCCACCAGGATCTGCCCTCGTTGCTGGCCGCCGCCACCGGGTTCAGCAAGCCGGCCCTGCAACGCGCGCTGCCGCTGCTGGTCGGCGGCGCGCTGCTCGTCTTCGCGCTCGCGCGCCGTGACTTTCTGCGCCTCGACAACCTGCTCGCCGGCATTGCCATCGGGGGCGTGATCGTCGGCGTGTGGTTCGTCTCGGGCTACGTCGGACGGCTCGACGAGCACCCGGTCACGATCGAAAAGGCCTTCGTCGCGACGAACTCCGGGAGAATGGAGTCGCTGTCCTTCGTCGCGCCCGCCGCCTACACGCTCGACTGGCTGATGTTCTTCAGCGATCGCAGCAAGACGATCACGCTCGGCGTGGCCGGCGTGCTCGGCACGTTCGCCGGCTCGGCCGCCTGCGCGATCGCGACCGGCAGCTTCCGCTTCGAGGGATTCCGCGACACCGAGGACACCGCCAACCACCTGGTCGGCGCAACGCTGATGGGCTTTGGCGGCGTCACCGCACTCGGCTGCACCGTCGGCCAGGGACTCTCCGGCGTCTCGACGCTCGCGCTCGGCTCGATCCTCGCGTTCGCATCGATCATCGCGGGCGCGGTGGCCGGCGTGAAGTACCAGGCGTGGCGCGTCGAACGGAGCGGCTGATGCTGCGGGCCGCCTCGCTACGCGCCTCGTTTGACTCGCGTCGCACCGCCCGGGATAATCGCGCCCTCGCAATTCGGTCGGCCCCCGAGAGTCTGCGTGCCGACTGCCTACTCCGTGCGGGTCGTTAGCTCAGTCGGTAGAGCAGCGGACTTTTAATCCGTTGGTCGAAGGTTCGAATCCTTCACGACCCACCAAGAAACAAGAGGATCTCCGCGGTAGCGCCCACTAACGAGGATCCCCACCTTCGGTAGTTAGTCCCCGTTCTAGTCCCCGTTCGCTCGGAGCCGTGCGGCGATCACTGCACGATCACGCGCCGTCTTCGCGCAGCGCCCCAAGATGCGGGGCGCCACTCGAACGAGAATGACAGCAGCCCCGCATCCGGAACGAATCGCCTTCGCCGAGTGCCTTCGTTTGTTCGCTAACCGTTGATCGCGAAAGGTAACTTCCGCCGAGTCCTCGGCGAGCGCTGTCCGGAACGCGCGTTCGTCGGCTGGATCCGTTGTTTCAATTCGCAATGGGTTGCAACAGGAGTAGATTTTTGGCCAGTTGCCCAGCGGCATAGCGCCACCGCGCTTCCGGAGTTGTGTCTGCTCTGAAAGCGCGACGCGGGCAGCGGCGCGCACGTGCACGCCCAAGCGCAAGGAGTCCCGTTGGGGCAGCAGCGAGTTAAGGCCGGAGGACGCATGTTCACAACGTTGACGCGGCTCGCCGCGAGTTCGCTAGCTGTCGTGGGAGTGCTGCTAGCCGGGTGCGCGACGTTCGTGCAATCGCAGGTGACGCGCTTTCACCAGCTCGACTCGGCGGCCAAGAAGTACGTCCTCGTCCCCACAAAGGAGCAGGAGAACTCGCTAGAGCACACGGCTTACAGCGCGCTCGTCCGAACCAAGCTCAACGCGCTCGGCTGGAGCGAGACGCCGTTTGATCAGGCTGACGTCGCGGTGTTTGTCCAGTACGCGATCGGCGCAGGCCGAGAGGTCGCATTCAGTTACCCGATCATTGGCCAAGTGCCGACGGGCAACACGTATTCGACCAGCACTTTCAACGTGAACTCCTACGGCACGAACTACGCGACCGGTACAGTCAACACGCAAACTACCCGCCAAACAACATTTGGTGTCGTCGGGACGGGTGTCGGCACCGCGACCGTGTTCGATCGAGCCCTCCGCGTAGACATGGTGTCGGTCCCCGAATTTAAGGCGACAAACAGAGTTGTCCCGGTTTATGAAGGCACCGTTCGATCCGCTGGCAGCACGGGGGTCTTGAGTCAGGTAATGCCCGCGCTCGTAGAAGCGCTGTTCAAAGACTTCCCCGGCACTTCGGGTCGTACGGATCGTGTGGTGACCCAGATGACGCAGTGTGAAGAGGCTGCTGCCTGACCGCCCCATTGCGCACGTACGCCTGCCGCAGTATCAGTGCATCGATCACGCTGCTTCGGCCGCGCCTGGACTGTCCCGAGTCGCAGAGCGCCTCGATCACCGCGGCGGCTGCCTCGCTCGGGTAGTAGTCGATCCGCCGCTTCTTCGCCCGTCGCTGGCGCTGCAGTTCGCGGGCGCGCTGGCGTTTCGATTGGGCTTGTTCTTCCGGCGTCACGGCTGCAACTCCCTTTGATTGATTGCGGATCAATGTTTCGGCTGCTCCAGCGCTTCCAGCACCGC
>Ga0073934_10000403_pt1 | contig 126039 bp, 93 predicted proteins | sample LarsenN4metaG_FD_76834 | JGI IMG/M metagenome (GOLD analysis project Ga0073934, IMG submission 76834) | Hot spring sediment bacterial and archeal communities from British Columbia, Canada, to study Microbial Dark Matter (Phase II) - Larsen... ... | reverse complement strand
TGATGTCGGCGAGCCGCGCCCGGCAGCTTGGCCTCAAACCCATGGCCCGTTTTGTCAGCTTCGCCGTGGGCGGCGTGCCGCCCGAAATCATGGGCATCGGCCCCGTGGTCGCGATCCCGAAGGCGCTGGCGCTCGCCGGGCTCAAACTCCACGACATCGGCCTGATTGAGCTGAACGAAGCGTTCGCCGTGCAGGCGCTGGCCGTCATCCGCCAGGCGGGCCTCGACCCGGAGAAGGTCAACGTCAACGGGGGCGCCATCGCGCTCGGGCATCCTCTCGGCTGCACCGGCGCCAAACTGACAGCCACGCTGCTGCGCGAGATGCGGCGCCGCCAGGTCCGCTACGGCATGGTGACGATGTGCATCGGCGGGGGACAGGGCGCGGCCGGGATCTTCGAATTACTGAACTGACGGGAGGCAAGAGCATGGCCACACTGGCAACACCGGCCGGAGCCATCCGGCCGAAGGCCGTCGGCGGCGGATTCCTGCTGCGCCAGGCCGCGCCGGAGGACGTTTTCACGCCCGAAGACTTCACGCCCGAACACCTGGCGGTCGCCAAGACAACGGCGGAGTTCTTCGAGCGCGAGGTCAGGCCGAACCTGGAAGCGATCCAACGCCAGGAGCCCGGCGTGGCCGCCGCCATCGTGCGGAAATCGGCCGAACTGGGACTGACGGCCGTGCTCGTGCCGGAGAGGTTCGGCGGCATGGAACTCGATCTGGTCTCGGCGATGGTCGTCGCCGAGAACCTTGGCGCCGACGGGTCCTACGCCGCCTGGCAGGGCGCGCACGCAGGAATCGGCACGCTGCCGCTGCTGCTGTTCGGAACCGAACAGCAGAAACAGCGCTATCTGCCGCGGCTGGCGTCGGCGGAAATGATCGGCGCCTACTGTCTGAGCGAACCCCACGCGGGTTCGGACGCGCTGGCGGCCCGGACCCGAGCCGACCTGAGCCCGGACGGATCCCACTACGTTCTCAACGGCCAGAAAATGTGGATCACCAACGGAGGCGCCGCGGACCTCTACACCGTGTTCGCCAAGATCGGCGGCGAGCACTTCACGGCGTTCCTGGTCGAGCGCGGCTGGCCGGGCGTCTCCACGGGCGCCGAAGAGAAGAAGATGGGAATCAAGGGTAGTTCCACCACTGCCGTCTACTTCGATAACGTCAAGGTCCCCGTTGAGAACCTGCTCGGCGAGGCCGGCCGCGGACACATCATCGCGTTCAACATCCTCAACCTCGGCCGCCTGAAACTCGGCCCGGGCACGGCGGGCGGCTGCAAACACGTGATCGCCGCCTGTCTGGCCTACGCCAAGGAACGCGTGGCGTTCGGCCAGCCGATCGGCGAATTCGGCATGATCCAGCACAAGCTCGCCGAAATGGCCATCCGCACCTTCGCCTCCGAGACGATGGCGTATCGCGTCACGGGCATGATTCAGGATCAGCTGCGCGGCTTCTCGTGGGATCAGCCGGACGCTGCTCAAACGATGATGAAGGCGGTCGAGGAGTTCGCCGCCGAATGCTCGTATGTCAAGGTGTTCGCCAGTGAAGCGCTCGACTATGTGACCGACGAAGGTGTCCAGATTCACGGCGGCTACGGATTCCACCAGGACTACGCCGTCGAGCGCGCCTACCGCGATTCGCGCATCAACCGGATTTTCGAGGGCACCAACGAGATCAACCGCATGCTCGCCACCGGCTTGCTGCTGAAACGCGCGCAGCGCGGCCGCCTCGGGCTGGTCGAGGCGGTGAAGAAGCTTCAGGCGGAGTTGTTGAGCCCGCCCGGTCCGGGCGGCGCGGCCGGCGAGGCGGCGATGGTCGCCAACGCGAAGAGGACGGCGCTGTTCTGTCTCGGCTGCGCCTACCAGAAGCATCTCAACGCGCTCGAAGAGCAGCAGGAGATTCTGGCCGCGATCACCGACGTGGCCATGAACGCCTTCGCGATGGAGAGCGTGCAGCTCCGCGCCCAGAAACTCGGCACCCGAGGAGAACTCGCCCGTGACATGGCGGCGGTCTTTCTCCGGGAGGCGATGGACACGATCGAGATGACGGCGCGGACCCTGCTGGCGGCGTGCTCGGAAGGCGACGCGCTGCGCGTGAACCTGGCCGTCCTCAAGCGGTTCACGCGGTATGAGCCCGTCGACGTGATCGGGTTGCGGCGCAGGATCGCCCGGAGGCTCCAGCAGGCCGGCCGCTACGTCTGCTGACCCGCCCGGACCGGGTTCACGCCGCTCCCGATCCAGGGCACCCGGCCAAGACCGGCCGCTAGCGGTAAGCTGTGACCATCAACCTCGCGGGCGCAGTAAGCTGGTTGAGGATCAACCCCCTCCGCCCATGCTCATCGGATACGGAAGCGACAGAAACGACCGCGCCATCGAAGACGTTGCGCTCGAGTTCACCGGCGCCCTCGGGACCGTCGGGGCGCGGACCCGGGCCTCCGCTGCCTGCGGCGTCACCCTGGCCAAGGCCGGCTACGCTACCAGACGCGAAAGATGCTGCTTCGGCTATGGCAAGCTGTTCCGTCTCCGCCGGGATGCCGCGGTTTCCGCCGTCACCGCCAACGTTCTTCGCCGGTTCCAGGGATCATGAGCGCGGGCTACACCGAATCAGCCGGCCGGATCGGCTCCATGGACCAGTTCCGCGGCTACACCGTCGCCGGAATGTTCCTGGTGAACTTTCTCGGCCACTTCAACGCGATTCCCCCCATCCTCAAACATCACAACACCTACTGTAGCTACGCCGACACGATCATGCCGCAATTTTTCTTCGCCGTCGGCTTCGCTCTGCGCCTGGTTTTGGTCCGGCGTCCCAGCTACCGCAAGGCCGTGCGGCGATGCCTGGCGCTGATCCTCACCGGCGTCGTGGCCTATCATCTGGACGGCGACTACCGGCGTTGGCAGGATCTCGCCTCCCTCGGCCCGCTCGGAGTGGCCGCCGCCAGCTTCTGGCGTTCCCCGTTCCAGGCTCTGGTTCATATCGGCCTCACCAGCCTGTGGATCCTGCCGGTGGCTGCGGGCCCGGCGGCGAAGCGCATCGCCTGGGCGGCCGCCAGCGGCCTGCTCCACTTCGCCTTGTCCGCGTGGTTCTGGTACGACCTCCTTCACGCCCGCCGCGTCATCGATGGCGGACCTCTCGGATTCCTCACCTGGACCGTGCCCGCCATCGCCGGCACCTTCGCCTACGACTGGGTCCGCGGAGCGGATCCGATCCGCCGGATGGCGATGTGGGGAGCGGTCCTCATGGCCGCCGGCTACGGCCTCTCCTGTCTCAACGGGGGCGGCCGGCTCGTGCCGCCCCCGTTCTTTCCGCCGGCGCATCCGCCCGACATCTGGACCATGAGCCAACGCGCCGGCAGCCTTTCGTACCTGGTCTTCTCCGCCGGCTTCTCGTTTGCAGCTTATGCCCTGTTCGTCTGGCTCGTGGACCGCAGGAACGTGCGGCTCGAACTGTTCTCCGTGCTCGGGCAGAACGCGCTGGCCGCTTACCTGATCCACATGTGGGTTTCAGCCGCCGTGGAGCCCTTCGGACCGAAAGATTCGCCGTTGTGGTGGGCGCTTTCGCTGTTCGCGGTCTTCTTCGGCCTCACGTTCCTGTTCGTGCGCTACCTGAACCGCCACGGAATGTTCCTGCGTCTGTGAAACGTTACTGCTTTCCGAGCCAGCGCATGCGGAAATTGAACGACCGTCCCGTGCCGCCGAAAAAGCCCAGGTACTGTGGCGAGCCGACCACGTTGTTCACCGAATCCGGATTGAATCGGTTGGTCAGGTTGTTGGCGCCCACGCGCAACGCCCAGCGGTGCGAGCGGAACACCAGCTTGCGCTCCACGTGCAGGTTCATTTCGAAATAGGTAGGAAATCGCGCGGCGCTGACCGGACCCACCACAGCTCCGCCCGCCGCCCGGGTCGAGAACGGAAACCCCGAGCGGGTGTCCACCAGGAACGCCACGGCCCAGTTCTTCCGCGGCAGGGGAAGGTACCCCCAGGCGAGCAGGCGGTGCGGCGCGTCCCACGGAACCCGGCCGGCGTTGTTCTCAATCGACACCGGATCTTCCACCGTCACATCGATGACGTTGCTCGACAGCGCCCGCGACAGCGTGTAGCTTGCCATCCATTCATATTGCCGGCGGATCGTCTGCCGCACCGTGAAGGAGACCGAATCGTAGGACTCCGTCCTGTGGTTCACCAGGTTGAACACGAAATCGATCGGCAGCGGGGGCGCCGTCGCGGGAGAACGGTCATCCGGCAGGAATGAGAACCCGTACACCCCCCGCCGGCGCAGCAGTTCCACCCGCGCCGAGATGCCGGCGTCCCAGTAGTGCTCCGCGCCCAGCGTCCAGTTCTGGTAGCGCGGCCGGAGCAGAGGCGAGTCGAGAATCGTGAACAGCGACGCCACGGGACCCCGCGCCGGTTCCCCGCCCGGCCCGAAATAGGTGCTGATGGCGTACTGGTCGAGCGGCCGGGTGAACAGGCGAAGGTTGGTCGCGTCGAAGATCCTCGCGTAGCCTCCGTAGATCTTCGAGTTCTCCCACCGCGGCGGGGACCACGCGAATCCTACCCTGGGCGACCCGTCCCAACGGTGCAGAATGCTGTCCCAGTCTCCGCGCGCCCCCAGTTCGAGCAGCAACCCCGGGCGCACACGCCAGCTGTCTTGAACGAAAATGGCCGCCTCGAAATTGTTCCGTGACAGCGTCCCGCTGCCGCCGTAGACGGTCCGCTTCACGACGCTGCCATCCTCAGCTACGTTGAGGAAACCCGTCCGGCGCACTTGCTGCGCGTAGGTGACCCGGTTGAGATCGATCCCTCCCTTGACCTGGTGGCCCCCGCCCATCTGAAACGAAGGCGCGAACAGTGAAACGAGAATCTGGTCCCGCCCGGCGTTCCGAACGCCGTCGACGTAGTGATTGCCGTACCGCCCGGAAGGCGTGAACACGAGCATTCCGGTTCCCTGCGGGATCTCACGCCCATAGGTGCGGTTGGCCGCGTAGCCGAACTCGACCAGGGCCCGGTTGGGCAGGTACAGCTGGTCTTTGAGATGGAAGAACCACTGGCGGGAACATCGGTCGATGGTCGCCTCCCGCGGCGTCAGCGCGCTCAGTCCCGTGCGCGGCGCCACCCAGCCGTTCACGAGAAACCCCGCGTGCAGAATGTTGGACGACGTCACGTTCACCTGCGTCGACAGGAGGTTCGAGAAGCGCCAGCTGGCGATCCGGTCCTGCCCCTTGGGCAGCTCGCGGATCACCGTGTTCGTGTAGATGGCGTCTGTTGAGTTGGCGAACCAGGCCCGCCCGCGCCGGACCGGCCCGGTGACCGACACGCGCGGCGTCCAGTCGCCAATGATCAGGCCCTTCCGGTTCTCGATGCCGGGCAGGAAGTTGGTCGCGTTCGCCCGGAACCGGTCCCCGCCCGAAAGCGTCCGGATCGCCACGGTCCCGGCGGATCCTTTCCCGAACTCCGCCGGGAGGTTGCCGCTGGCGATGTCCACGCTCTGCACCGACTCGACCGAGAACCTCGAATCGAACCGGCCCGTCAGCGGATCCGATATGTTGAACCCGTTCAGCGTGAACATCGACTGCTCCTCGGCGGCGCCGTTGATATGGAGCGTCCCGCGCGAGTCCCGGACCACGCCCGGCACGATCCGCAGCGCGGACCGGAAATCGTTTGTGTTGGGGTAGGGGACGTTCACAATTTCCTGGTTTGTCACGCCCTGCGCCGACGACGCCGTTTCCATGTCGATTCCCGGGGCCGCCGCGGCCACCTCCAGGCTCTCGACAATCTCCCGGACCGGCGCCAGCGTGAACAGCAGGTCCGGAGACGACTCCTCGACCCGGACCAGTTGGCTCCGGACCGAGAAGTATCCATGTCTTTCCACAGTGAAGCGATAATCCCCCGCCGCCGGAACCTCCACCGTGAACTCTCCGCGAAGGTCCGCAAAGGCCTGCCCCGCCACCTCCCCACCGGCGCGCGCCAGCACGCGCGCTCCCGCCAGAGGCGACAGGCTTTCCGACTGGACTTTTCCCCGGACGCGGATCTGACCCTGGGCCGTGACCGCCGACACGACGAGCGCGGCGGCCAGGGTGGAAGCCCTCCGGATTGCTGGCAGGCGCACGGCAATTTCAGGATAGCGCGGTGGCCGCCAAACCCCGCCGACCCCGTCCATCGAGTGGTCGGCGCCCTCCCGCGACACGGCATCTCCGGCGGAAAGGTGAAACGGGAATTCCGACTCTTTCACAAAATCTTTACGGCAATTCAACGACTGTCCGGATGCCTGCTCCGTATAGTGGGTCATGCCCAACGGTTGGGTCCGGCGGCCAGGCCGCTCGGTGGACGCCGACGCCGCCGGACCCTTCCGGCCTGGACACCGGAGACCGCGGATCTCCCGCGGCGTGTCCAGTCTCCTGATTACGTAACGAAGCTACGAGGTGATTTGATGATCAAACGCTACCCAAGCCTCGCTCGGCGTCTGGCTCTGCCGGCCGCCGTGCTCGCGGTTGTCTTGCGCATCGCCTGGGACCCGCTGCTCAGTAATGCTCAGGGACCCGCGCGGTTCGCCGGCTCCATTTCCTCGCAACCGCTGGCTATCAGCGCCGATGGCGGCCTGCTGGCCAGTGTCAACCCGGATAACAACACGGTCACGTTCTTCGACGTCAACAACGATCGCAATGCCCGGCTGGGCGAAACCACGGTCGGCCAGGAGCCCAACGGCGTCGCCCTCACCCCGGACGGGCGGCGCGCCTACGTCGCGAACACCGTCTCGGGCACCGTCTCCGTCCTCTCCGTCACCCGGGGAACCGTCCACGCCGCGCGCGTCATCGCCAACATCAAGGTCGGAACCGAGCCTTACAGCCTGGTCGTGACTCCGAACGGGCGCAAGCTGTACGTGGCCAATGCCCGCTCGAACGACATCTCGGTAATCGACATCGGCACAAACAAAGTCGTCAAAACGATTGAAAACGTCGGCTTCGAACCGCGCGGCCTGGCCATGACCAACGACGGAGACGCCGACGACGAGGATGAAACCCTGCTGGTGACGCAGTTCCTCGCCCTGCCCGTCGCCACCGGCAGGCTCGACGGCGAGGACGACAGCAAAGTCGGCCTGGTTACCTCGATCTCAACCCGGGACGACGCCGTCAACGGCACCATCGTGCTGCGGCCCATGATCGACACCGGGTTCAAGGCCGCGGGCGACGCCATCGCCCGGCGCGCCCCTCCCGCCACCATTACCGAGGAGAGCCTCGTCTTCACCACCGGCGCCTATCCCAACCAGCTGAACAACCTGGTCATCAAGGACCGGTTCGCTTACGTGCCCAATACCGGCGCCTCTCCCAACGGGCCTGTCCGCTTCGATGTCAACACGCAGAGCCTGTTGAGCGTCATCGACCTCCAGAACAGCCGCGACGCGAACCTGACCATCAACATGCACCGCGCCGTGGCCGACGCGCCTCCGCCGCGCTTGTTTGTGACGCAGCCCTTGGCCATCGCCGCCAAACGGAACGCTCCGGAGGCCTACGTGGTCAGCGCGGCCAGCAACCACATCATCAAGGTCGCCCTGAATCCCATCACCGGCGCGGCCTCGGTCGTGCGCGACGTTTCGACCCAGCGCGTCGTGCAGATCAACGTCGGCCGCAATCCGCGCGGCATCGTGATCAACCCTGCCGACACCCGGGCCTACGTCTGGAACTACGTCGGCCGCGATGTCACCATCGTCGACATCCGATCGGCGCAGGAACGTGTCCTCGGAGCGCTCCTCTCGGCGCAGCTGCCCGAGCGGGGCAGCCCGGACGACGTGATCCATATCGGCAAGGAACTCTACAACACCTCGATCGGCGAGTTCGATCCGGCTCAGCCGGGAGGCCCCGCCATCCGCGGCCGCATGTCGAACAACGGATGGGGATCGTGCGCTTCCTGCCATCCGTTCGGCTTGAGCGACAACGTAGTCTGGATTTTCGGCGCCGGCCCCCGCCGCACGATCTCCCAGCACACCGACTTCGACCAGACCGATCCCACCGTACAGCGCGTGCTGAACTGGTCGGGCATCTTCGACGAGGAGGAGGATTTCGAGGCCAACATCCGCGGCGTCTCCGGCGGCCTCGGCCTCATCGTCGGCCCCGACGGCGTCACCCCTGACCCGACGCTCAACGCCTTCCCGCTGGCCAACGCCGGACGCCGCCAGTTGAAGGTTCGTGGCGTCAACGCCTGGGACGCGATCAAGGCCTACATCCAGTGCGGCATCCGCTCCCCGATCTCACCGGTCTCCAAGGAGGATCCGGATGTCATCGCCGGTGAACAGCTGTTCCGGCAGGCCAACTGCCAGCAGTGTCACGGCGGTCCCCAGTGGACCAGCGCCCGGCTCGACTACACGCCACCCCCGGCCGCCAACCTGATCTCCAACGGTCAGGTGATCGGCGTGCTGAGGAAGGTCGGCACTTTCGATCCCGCTGTGAAGACCGAGGTCCGCCAGAACGCCGCCGCGCCCCTCGGCGCCGACGGCTACGCTCCGGCCTCGCTGCTGTCCATCTTCGCCTTCCCGCGGACGTTCCTCCACAATGGCGCGGCCGATTCGATCGACGCCGTACTCAACAACGTGGAGCACCGCGCCGCCGGGTCCGCGGTGGACCTGCTCGACGATCCCGACAAGCGCCGCCAGTTGGTCAAGTTCATCCTCTCGATCGACGGGGCGACGCCTCCCATCTATCCCCAGTAACGGGTTCTCTCACCGTTCAGCCCGGTTTCCGGCGAAGCTTGCTCTGCCGGAAACCGGGCCTTTTTTCGATCCCGTGTGCTGGACAGCCGGTCCCGGTTCAGTCTGAAATGAAGTCCGCGCGTTTACCGCTATGAGCCCGCCAGGCTGTCTGCCGGCAAGGGTCGCCCCTGGGACGACTTATCGCAGGTCGCCGCCGCACAGATCCGTAAAGGTGGGATGACCGCATTCGATCCCCTCCTCGGATACACCGGCCGATGATGCGCCGCCGGTAGCGGCTGATCCGTCCTCGGAATCATCCATAGAGCACGGCGCTGACCAGACGCAGCAGGTTCGCAAGCACCGGCGATGCGCAGCGTGCAGGGCGAAGACGGTGAGCCTCTCCGGAATATTGAAAATATCATCGAAAACCTCGGCCCTTACTCGCCCGGCGCGGGCGTTGATCCGAGCATCACGAAGTAGCCGCCGTTGCTGTCAAACTTGTTTGCAACTACCCGAAAGCCCGTGGAAATCTCTCCCGACGAAAGCCCGCCCCTCATAAAGAGCGTCATCAGAAACACCCGGTCCTTCGCATCCTCGAGACGTTGCACCCAAAGGCCGCGCACTCTCCCGGCTTGATCCTTCACAAAAGAGAAGTCACTCACACCGATCTCCTTTCGCAGTCGCTATCCTAAACGTCACAGGGGCCGATGTCTCCGCCGCAGAAACTGCACTCGAATTGCCACATACCAGGAATGCGTTCCGTCGCCGTGCACGCGCCACACACGAATTTCCCGCACTCATGACACTTCATCATCAAGCCCTTCATTTGAGCTGGTGTGCCCAAGAAAATTTTTGGCCCGCCAGTGCCTTGATTCATCGGTTTCCGCTTCGCACCACAACGGGAGCATGTCATTCGGCCGAAATCAAAAAGACCCATACACTCCTCCGTGGTTGTTACCCCCTCCATGCCCCGATACCGTCCCACTGCATTTCCACAGTGCGTTTGCCCGGCACAGACGGCACCATATTGAACACCCTGCGCATCTCACGGATACCACCTCGGCGATCCAGCGTCCTGCCGATTTCCATAATTTCGTTCACCAGACCCGGATTGTCCTGCGACCTTCCGCCGTTGGCGAAGTACCTTGCCAACTCAGCAAGTTTCGAAACCATCTCTTGATCGGTCATCTTCATTCTCCTTTCAGGGGTGGCTGCCCCAACAATCCGATACAGCCTGCGATCTGTGGACTCCGGGAATCCCCTCCCGGAACTTGCCGCCGACATTGGGCCATGTCGATCCAGTAAGGATCGCAGCCAGAGCCGACGGACCGTGCCACCCCATGATGTGGCGGGGATTCTTCTCCGTGGTCGGGAGCGCCGAAGCCAAACCAGACCACGTCGGCTCGGAGCTGTTCCCCCAGGCCGGCGCGCCTCCGTCGGCCCGTTGCGTCAACAACTCCAATACCGCTATTTGCCGCCGGTCTTCGGATCGGAACTCAACCAACCCGTACATAGGTCCGTGTGCAATCAAAATCAGAAAACGGCTCGTCGTTCCGTAAGTGTCGCGGCGGAGGTGTTATGTTTCACCTGTGTCTGAAATTGTGAACTGTCATTGACCGGTCGCCGGCTGGAGATTGCCGACCTCACGGAACCCGCCAGCCTCATCCAAGGGCTGAACCGCTAGGTCGTGCGGATGCCGCGCGTTCCCGTCAAACCGATCCTGCTCGCCGGCCGAGAAGCGCGCCGGGCAGATCATCCGCGACCGGTCCCGCCGCTACCGCGCCGCCGGAATGAACGCCTGAGCCGGACACGCTTCGCGCGCCCGCCGCGGATCCCCTCTCACTGCCATCCCGCCTTTCCGGTCGAAAGAACGAACCGCATCGACTGGTCGCCGGGACGAACGTAACGTCCCGGCTTCGGCGTCAGCCGCAGAGGGACGGAAAGCACGCCCACGGCCTTCGCGACGTCCGTCTCCGGACTGTCGGTGTACGGATTGTGCGGATACACAGGCCAGGTCAGACTCGCCTCCTGGTCGAACTCGAGCGTCCAGCCATTGTGCCGGATCACCCCCCCCAGGCTTCGCCCGTCCAGCCGAAGTCCGTCTTTTCCCAGGTTCTCTCTCCGGCCCCCGCCCGTTTCGAGATCCTTCCCGGCCCTCAGGCACAATTGCAGGTTGAAACGCGGATCGTCGGCGGGCCGTCCGCGTCCCGTAATGACCACCCGCATCTCGACCTTCTCCGGCGACGGGACCGGAAAATACAGGTCCGCAAAGAAAGTGTTGAAGGCGACCGACAGGCGGTCCTCCCCGGACTCCATCTTCAACCGGCTGCTCAGCGGAATCGTCACCGTCTCGCCCGGCAGCCGCTCGGAGAAACTGGCCACCTCCGGCTGCCGCTTTGAATTCGCCCCCGTGACGATCAGCCCGAGCCGCTCGTGAAAAATGCTTACGGCCCCCTGGCGGTCCAGGTAGAACCGGCTGTTGATCGCCTTCGTGTCGACGATCCCCGACATCGCCACCTGCCACGGTCCTGTCTTCCGGATCCCGGCTGGAATCGTCATTCGGTGCGAGTACGCCGCCTGTTGCTGCGGTGCGGGCGCGGCCGGGCCCTCGTGGTAGTAGATCGCATTCTGCGCCAGCCGCCCGATCTGGTCCACGCCCAGCGACTCGGGCTTGAACCGGCCCGCCAGGAACGCCGCGAACCCCCGGCCTTCCGGAAAGGGTGTGAACGCGAAATGGCCCCATGCGCTCGGCCCCCAGTAGCGGTTGCGGTCATTGATCACGTCCACGGCGGTCCCGTCCAGAAACGTGTAATGGCGATGAAAGTCGGTGGCGCGCCGCAGCGCGGGCAGAACCTCCCGGTCCTGGCTGTGCTCGTAGTAGACCCCCAGCGCGCTCAGAGTCAGGTGGTTGTATCCGGTGGTCGGGCCGGACCGGCTGTGCTCGCCCCAGTATCCGTCCGCGGTCTGCTCCTCGAGTGCGAACCGGCGCAGGATCCGCCGCCCCAGTTCCACCCACGCCGGCTTGCCGAACATTCGCCCTCCGAGATAAAGGTTGGCGGCCCACAAGGCGTAATGGTTGGGCGACGTACCGATATAGGGAGAGTTGTACCAGGGAAAATCCAGCCGCTCCCGGGCCGGCTCCTCGTACGGCGCGATATTCTTCTCGATCTCGCGGCGCCACCGCGCCGCGCGTTCGTCGCCCGCCGCGGGGCCGAGTAGGCGCAGGGCTTCGAGCCACATGTACGTGTCCCAGTCGCTGTCCAGCCGCGGCTCGAACGTTCCTTTCTCGCTTTCCGCCGCCAGCAGGTCGCCGATCCGGATGGCCAGCTGAAGGTCGCCGGCGTTGCGGTAGCGCCGGTTTGCCGGGTGCGCCTTCGAGTACAGCACGGCCGGCGCGAGAATCGCGTAGGGAAAATGCCGCCAGCCGGGCGTCGATTCGATGGCCGCCAGCGATGGCTCGGGAAACTCCGCCAGTCTCGCCTCGATCTTTCCCACGCCCGCTTCCAGGAGCCGGAAATACGTGTCGGGCAGCTTCTGCCCGAACACATCCGCGGCGGTCAGCGTGAGAAGGAATGCGGTAAAGCGAGCCATGGCAGACTCATTCTCTCACCCTCGCCGATCCCGTCGAAACCGGGTGAAAGCCTCCGCGCCATCGGTTACACTGAGTGCCATGGCGATCCCACTCAACCGCCGCGAACTGATGGCCGCCCTTTCCGGCCTCTCCGCCTTCGCCCAGGACTCGGACAACACCCACCAGGCGACCGGCGTCAAAGTCGGCGAGGTTACCCCGGACTCCGCCGTCCTCTGGACCCGCCGGACCCGGACGGTCCGCCGCTTCAACGAAGGCGTCAAGCGCGAAGGACGCGGCAGGGAGGCCAGGAGAGTCCAGCCCGGCGAAGACCTTCGGACCTTCGAAGGAGCCTGCCCGGGCGCGCCGGGCCAGGCTCGCGTCATTCTCGAACCCGCCAGCGGGACCGGCCGCAGACAGACCCTCCCCTGGACCGATCTTGATCCCCGCGACGATTTCGCTCATCAGTTCCGAATCCGTGGACTCGCGCCCGCCACCGAGTACCGGTTCGCCGTCGAAACGCGCGCCTCGCGCGGCGCCGCCTCGGACGCGCCTCTCACCGGCCGGTTCCGCACGGCCCCGGCGCAGGCCTCCCCGGCCCCCGTTCAGTTCGCTCTGCTGAGCTGCCAGGCCTATCACCGCCGCGACCGCCCCGGTGGGTTCGCCATCTACAGTTCGATCGAAAAGTGGCGCCCCGATTTCCTGCTCGGCTGCGGCGATAATGTCTACTACGATTCCGAAGATCCCGTGGCGGACTCGGTCCCCGTGGCCCGCTATCACTGGGACCGCATGTTCAGCCTGCCCACGCTCCGCTCCTGCCTCCGCAACGTGCCCGGCTACTGGCAGTTCGACGACCACGACCTTTGGGACAACGACTGCTTCCCGGGGATGCAGAAGCACAAGACCGCGCCCCTCACCCTCGACGAAGGCCGTAGCGTGTTCCGGCGCCAGGTTCCCTGCCCCCCTGAACCCAACGTCTTCTACCGTACCTTCCGCTGGGGAACCGACGTCGAGATCTGGCTGCCGGACGGCCGGAACTACCGCGCCGCCAACGACGCTCCCGACGGCCCGGAAAAATCACTGTGGGGCGTCCAACAGCGCCAGTGGCTCGAGACGACGTTGAAGGCCAGCCAGGCGCGCTGGAAGATCATGATCAACCCCAATCCCATCGTCGGCCCCGACCACGCGCGCAAAAACGACAACCACGCCAATCCCGCTTTCGCCCACGAGGGTCTGGCCTTCCGCAAGTGGCTCAAGGATCACGTCAGCGGGCGCGTCGTCGTCATGAACGGGGATCGTCACTGGCAGTACCACTCGGTCGACCCGGACACCGGGCTGCACGAGTTCGGTTGCGGTCCCGCCAGCGACGCCCACGCGGTCCCGCCCAGCCGCGGCGAGGACCCGCGCTATCACAGATTCCTGCGGATCAAGGGCGGCTTCCTCGCCGTCCGCGTCGATCCGTCCAGCCGCGACCACAGCCTCGTGATCGAACATCGCGACGTGGACGGCGCGACAGTCCACCGCCAGGTGTTCGCCCGGCCCGCCTAGCCGCGGTGCGAGTCCGGGTGGCGGGCGTCTTCTTCGCGGCGCTGGTTCTCTCCGTCCCGGCGCAGGAGGCCTTCTTTCGCGTCGACGTCGACCTCGTCAATATTCCGGTTCAGGTCACCGCCGCCGATGGCGCCCTGATCCGTGACCTCGACGCCGCCGACTTTGAGTTGCTCGACAACGGCGACCCGCGTCCGGTGGACAAAGTCTGGCTTGACACGGACCTGCCCCTGACCATCGGAATCCTCCTCGACGTCAGCGACAGCCAGGGCGGTCAGGCAGCCGAACAGAGGCGCGCTCTCGCCGCCTTCTTCGAGGAACTGCTCCGGCCGGAGGATCGCGCCTTCGTCGTCGCCGTCGGAATGGACGTGACGCTGGCCGCTGATCTCACCGCATCGGCGGAGCGTCTCTCCGGCGCCGTGGAAACGGTCCTGTCCGGCGCACCCGGGGGAAGCCCGCTTGGCGAGCAGTGTCCCAAGCGATCCTTTCCGCCCCCGCCTGCCGGAGGCGATACCATGATCGTTTCCGCCTGCGGAGGCACCGCGCTGTGGAATGGAGCCTGGGCGGCCATCCGCTACAAACTCGCCGGCGCGCCCGGGCGGAAAGCCCTTCTCATCCTGTCCGACGGCGTCGACACGGGCAGCACCCGTTCTTTGAAAGAGACGCTTGCCGAGGCGCACCGCGGCGAAGTGGTCGTATACGCGATCAAGTATCCGCGCCACCCTCGGGCGCGCGGAGTCTACGGACTGCAACGGCTCGCCGAGGAAACCGGAGGCGTGCAGTATCTCGCCGGACAGACCCGGTACGAGGATGCGTTCCGCCGGATTGCCGGAGATCTTCGGAGCCAGGACGTGCTCAGCCTCCGGCCCGGCCTTCCCCCCGGAACGCACCGCGTCGAGGTTCGAGTCCGGCGACCGGGAGCGCGTGTCCGGGCACGTTCCGCCTACGTTCGGTCGCCTCTTCCGTAACCCGGCCGGCCCCAACCCGCCGTCAGCCGCCCCGGCGCTGCAACCGGTCGAGCAGTTCCACCAGCACCCGGAAGCTGTTCTCGACGAATTCCGTCTTGATCGTCTCCGCCGTGTCCTCCGGGCGGTGCCACAGCGGCAGCGTCCGCGCGTCGTCTCCCCGGCTGTTGATGTGCACCGTGCGCGCGCCTCCCGCCTTGAACGGCGCCGAATCCATCGTGTCGTCGCGGTGGAATACCTTCGGCTCGGCGCGAATGCCAAGATCCCGGTGAACCGCCAGGATCAGCTCCGCCAGTTCCCCGTCGGTCGTATTGATCTGCCAGTTGGGACCATAGGTCAGCGAGTCGAGATTGATGCAGATCTTCACGTCGCCCAGTGTGCCTTCACGGCGCCTCCGCTCGGCGTAATGCTTGGCGCCGAAGTAGCTGAGTTCCTCGCCCGCGGTGGCCAGGAATCGCAGTGTCCGCTTCGGTTTGCGGCCGCCCATGGCCCGCGCCGCCATCACCATCGTGATGAGCGAGGCCGTATTGTCATTGGCGCCCGGCGTGTTGTACTTCGTATCCGCGTGGGCTACGACCAGAATCTCCTCCCGCGATTCACCGGCAACCGTCCCGATCACGTTGCGGGCCCTCGCCGCTCCGATCCACCGCACCGCGGCTTCCGCTTCGGCGGGGGCGTTCGCCCGCGCCAACTCGTCCAGACCGGCCATGTCCTGCCGCCCGATGCTGAACAGAGGAACCTCATCGGTTCCGGTATGGAGCGAGGCGATCGCCCGGCCGAACTCGCTGACCCGGAACCGCGCGAGCGCCCGGCCCGATTCGCGGTCGGCAATCTCGAACCCGCTGCCGGCCCGCCGGAGCGCGCCCCTGACACCCCCGTCCGGCGTCCCCGGGCTGTTCTCGGCTATGTAGGTTTCAAAGTCGCGTCCGCCCGCCCGGAAACGGGCTTTCCCGGAGGTCGTCCAGCGCCGGAAGGTCACGGCGTCATATTCAACCTTTGGAAGCGCCGCCCGCAGTTCCCGGTGGACGATCCTCATTCCCGCGTCGAACGCCTTGCTTCCCGACGGCCGCGGTCCCAGTTCCGTGCACAACTTTCCGAGCAGTCTCCGGAGATACTCCGCACGCTCCGCTTCGGTCCGCTCCGCGCCGGCGGCGTGGGCGGCCACGGCGGCGGCGAGCCACTCGCGGCGGGTCATTTGTCCTCCAGAAACACTGGCGTGCCCACGGCGGCTTCTCCCGGTTCAACCGTGGTCCCATACACTCCAAACCGCGCGTTGCGTTCGCTGGCGATCGCCCGCAGCACCGCCGGATTGGGCTCGCCTCCGCCAGGGGCCGCGTTCACCATCACGCATCGCTGATCCCGCACGTCGATCCGGCAGCGGAACTGCCCGATCCGAATCGTCCTGCCGACCCACTGGTCCTCCGGAAACGGCTCCGCGCCCGGGGCGTCGATCACCAGGTTCGGCCGAAAGCGCAGCGCCTCGAGTTGCTGCCCGATCAGGTCGGAAAGCCCTCTCACGCTCTGAACCGTCAGAATCGAAATCGGAAATGTGTCAAAAATGCCGCCGTGCTGCTTGATGACGCGCACGCCCTCCCCGAGGTGCCTCGCCAGTTCCGCGTCAGCCACATCGAACTCGGCGCCATCCGGGGTTCGAACCACCGTTTTCGAACCCTCCACATCGGCCGCCTCCAGAAACCGGGGCTGGTATTGCCAGAGATCAGGCTTCTCCCGAATCGTGAGCCAGGGAAAACCGCTTCGCTCCATCCCTGGCCGCACAAACGCCCATCTCCGGTCTCCGGCGAGGCCATGCCAGGAAATTGTGGCTGCCGTCAGCGATTCGGACGCCATCGATTTCACCGGATAGCGCCGCAGTTCCACGACCACACCCACATTCCGCATTAAGTCAAGATAGCAGGGGCGACGTCGCAGCCGCCATCAGCTTGGCCGTGCGACAGTCGTGCGACAGTTGCTGGACATCTTCCCGGCTCCCGTGGTAAAAATATGCAAAGCGCAGAAGGAATGGACATTGCGCAAGAGCGAAGCGAGGAGGAAGAGTCACCGTGAACGAAACACGCGTTTTCACGAAACGGCTGGTCAGCTATTCAGCGGCCGGAGCGGCGTTCGCCCTGAGCGCCGGGAGCGCTCAGGCCGGCATTGTCTTCACCAACACGACACAGAGCTTCGACATCCGGTCGAGCCAGTTCGTCGATATCGATTTCAACGGAGATGCGACGCCGGAGTTCCGGATCACCGGCTTCTTTTCGTCGTTTACGACTACGTCTCCCGGTGCGACGTTTGATTATGGCGCTGTGCGACTCTTCCGGAACGGTGCGTTCGCCCACCTGGAAGACGGAGCCGCATCCGGTGGAACTTTGCCTTCCGACCCGAACGCGCTGCCGGTCGGCTTTCTCATCGGACCCGGCGGTAATTTCGACGTCATCCAGAACAACGACACGATCGCCGGGACGTACAATGGCGCCCATATGACCACCGGCGGTAACTTCCCCTTCTTCGCTGACCAGATCCGCTACATCGGTGTGCGGTTTAACCTCGGCGGCGGCGACCTCTACGGCTGGATCGCGCTCCGCATCAACAGCAGCGACCTCCTGACCGGCGACGTGCTGGGGTGGGCCTACGAAGATACGGGTGCCGCCATCGCCGCCGGCGCCACCACGGGTGCGCCAGTGCCGGAACCGTCGTCGCTGACTCTGCTGGCCGCCGGCGCGGCGGGTCTCGCCGCCCTGCGCCGCCGCCGGAAGAACTGATCCAACGACGCGGCCGCTGGCGCCGCTCCTCCTCCGAAGTTTCAGTCGGCCCGGTGCGATCCGGGCCGGTCACAAAACGGCTCGAGTTCTACGGCGGACCGGTGTTGCCTCATCAACAGCGGCGCTCTGACCGTCTGCGGTTGATTTGGGCAGGCGAAGATACCCCGGCCGCCGCCGGACCCAGGGAATGGAACCGGCTGGCGGTTCAACGTGTCTCCGTTTCTCTCCAGCAAAAACCGGTCGCGAGGTCGCGACGGTCTGGTCCTGACCCGGTCCCTCTGCCCCTGCATTTGTGCACAGCCTTGACAACGAGAGACGATCCTCCTACCCTGAGTGGACATAGTTTCTTTCGGGCGGATATCGCACTCTGCCCGCATTTGTTTGGGAACCTGAAATAAACCTTGGGAATTGATTTTGTCGGTCCGCTCAGGAGGTCTGATCCGATGCCGCGTCTTGTCGCTCTGACGCTTACACTCGTTTCGTTCGGCTCCGCCGTCTACGCTCAGGAGGTCACGGCCGGCATTTACGGCGTCGTCCAGGATGCGTCTTCGGCCGTCGTGCCGGGCGCCTCCATTCGCATGCGAAACGCCGGAACCGGGCGTGAGTACCAGACGAAGTCCGACGAATCCGGAACGTTCTCCCTCACGCTGGTGCCGATCGGAACTTATGAGGTCTCCGCCGAGGCGCAGGGCTTTAAGAAAGCCGTGGTGAAGGATGTCGTCCTGCGCGTCAACGATAACCGGCGCATTGTCTTTTCCATGGAGGTCGGCCAGGTGGCCGAGCAGGTCACTGTGGAGGCGGCCGCGGTCCAGGTGAACACGGCGACCGGCGCCACCAGCCAGTTGCTCGACGGGCGCGACATGGTGAAACTGCCCTCGCGCGGGCGCAACGTGCTGCCGTTCGCGCTGTTATGCCCGGCGTCGTCTCCGACACTCCCTACGACCGCCGCAACAACCGGTCGATGGTGAACGGCGTCCGGCCGACCCACAACGCCTGGCTGCTCGATGGCGGCTACAACATCGATACGGGCGGCAACTGGGGTACGCCGCTGTCTCCGAACATCGAAACCGTCGCCGAGTTCCGCGCCATCCGCGGCAACTACTCGGCGGAGTTTGGAATCGGCGGCGGCAGCCAGTTCAACGTGATCACCAAGGGCGGCACCAACGAACTGCACGGCTCCCTCTACTGGTTCATGAGGAATGACAAATTGAACGCGCGCAACTTCTTCTCGCCCACGCGCGAGCCGTTCAAGGGAAACGATTTTGGCTTCTCGGTCGGCGGCCCCGTCTATCTTCCGAAGATATACAACGGGCGCAACAGGACCTTCTTCTTCGCGTTTCTCGGATGGATCAAGGAACGGCGCGAGCAGAACTTTCTCAACATCGTACCCACGGTCGCTTATAAGAACGGCGATTTCTCCGCTTCGCCGCGCACCCTCTTTGATCCCGTGAACAACCAGCCGTTCCCGGGCAACATCATTCCCGCCGCGCGCATCGACCAGAACGCCCGCGGCTACGCCAAGATGTACCCTGATCCAAACTATCTCGACGCAGCCGGGCGGAACTGGACTTCGCTGCAAGGGCGCAAGGACGACACCAACGAAAAGAATTTCCGCGTCGACCACCACTTCAGCGACGGCCATCGGGTCATGTGGCGTTACACTCCCGAGTTCCGCCTGAACGACTTCGCCACCTCGTCGGGGTTCAGTTTCCTGCGCCAGCAGAACCGGACTCCAGCGCGCAACATGGCGGCCAACTACAACGGGGTTTTCCGCCCGAATCTCATCATGGACCTGACCTGGGTGCGCTCCCATAACCGCATCATGCAGTTTCCGCCCGATTTGAGCGGCGCCACCTGGGGCATCAACATTCCCCAACTCTTCCCGGACACCGATAAGACCTACCCGCTTCAAAGCCTGAACCTCGACCGGGTTCCCGACCGGGTTCCCACCATCACCCTCACCAACTATGCGTCTGTCGCGCCCGGATCCCCCTGGTCGAACTACCAGACCATTTACGAGATCCGTGACAACTTCACCTGGATCAAGAGTGCGCACACCATCAAAACCGGGTTCGCCTATTCCTACGAGATCAAGTTCGAGCCCACCAACACCGACGTGTTCGGACGCTTCAGCTTTGACGGCCGTTTCACCCGGCAGGCGGGCGCCTCGGCCGGAGGCGACGCCTTCGCCGACCTCCTGCTCGGACGCCCGTGGAACTACGATGAGACCGACACGGTCGCTTTCAATGACAACCGGCGCAACTCGCTCGAGTTTTATGTCGATGATTCGTGGAAGGCGTCCCGCCGCCTGACCCTGAACTTCGGCCTGCGGTGGTCCTACTTCCCTCCGGCCTATGAGCCGAACGACCGGTATCGCGTCTTCGTGCCGTCGCAGTACGATCCCTCCAAGGCCGTCACGGTGAATGCCTCCGGCCAGGTCATCCGCGGAAGCGGAGACCGGTTCAACGGACTCGTGAAACCCGAACCGTTCTGGCGCACCTCGCGGCGCAACTTCGCGCCGCGCTTCAGCTTCGCCTACGACCTGTTCGGCAGCGGCAAAACCGCTCTCCGCGGCGGCTACGGCCTCTTCTACAGCCGCGAGATTCTGGGCGCGTTCATTCTCATGTCGGGCAACCCGCCGTTCTCCGAACTCGTCAGCATCCAGAATTCGAGCCTGTCCAATCCCGGAGGCGGAACGACCCGCAACTTCGATCTGCCGATTACGCTCGGCTCGATCGACACCAATCAGTTGACCCCGTATACCCAGCAGTGGAACCTCAACATCCAGCACGGCCTCGGCAACAACATGGTGCTGGAGGTCGGCTACGCGGGCTCGCGCACCATCCACATGATGCGCACGCAGGATATCAACCAGCCGCTCGCCAACGCCGGGATCGCCCAGGGAACCGTCAACGCCAACGCCGCCCGCCCGTTTAAAGGATGGAGCAACATCGCCCACCGGGAGCAGAGCTACGCCGCCAACTATCACGGCTTGCAGATCGGCCTGAACCGGAACTACTCAAACGGCCTGATGCTTCAGACCGCCTACACGTGGTCGAAGACGATCGACAACGCCGACTTCTCCGGCGGCATCTACGGGGCCGTCCCGAATACGCGGGATTCCTCCGGCGAGCGCGGCCGCGCCAGCCTCGACGCCGGGCACAATTTCATCTCCAGCGCCATCTGGGACATTCCGTTCCTCAAGGACAGCCGGACCACGGCGGGCAAGGTCTTCGGAAACTGGCAGGTGTCGGCCATCTACACGCTCCGCACGGGCCTTCCCATCAGCCCGCTGACAGGACGCGACAACGCCGGCGTCGGCGCCGCCACCGGCCAGCGCCCGCTCGCTTCCGCCAGCCCCTTCATCCCGCACGGGCAGAGAACCATCGACCGCTGGTTCAACGCGTCGGTCTACTCGTTCCCCGAACTCGGAACCTTCTCCCCTGTGGGCCGCAACATCCTCAGCGGCCCGGGCTGGAACCAGTGGGACTTCTCTTTCGTCAAGAAGGTCCCCGTCACGGAGGGCCGCGTTCTCGAGATCAGGGCGGATGGGTTCAACTTCTTTAACCACACCCAGTGGAACGGAGTCGGAACTTCGCTCAACCAGCCGGCCACGTTCGGACGCATCACCTCGACGCGCAATGAACGCTCGTTTATGGCCGGCCTTCGTTTTCAGTTCTAGCGCCCTCGCGCTCGCCGCCGGCGGCGGGGTCTCTCTCTGCCGTCCCTGCCATTCCGCCATCGTCGAATCCTGGCGGCGGACCGGCATGGGCCGCTCGATCCTCGCGCCGGCGGCGTTGCCCGGCGGATCCTACTACCACCGGCTTTCCAATCGCCACTACGCCGTCGCCGGCGGCGTCGTCCACCGCCATCAACTCGACGCCGCCGGGCGCCGGATCAATGTGATCGAAAAACGGGTGGATCTCGTCATCGGCTCCGGCAATCACGCGATGACGCCGGTGCACCGGACGCCGCAGGACCGCCTTATCGAAATGCCCCTGAGCTGGTATGCGGAGGAAAAGGCGTGGGCCATGTCGCCGGGCTACGACCGGCCGGACCACCTCGACTTCCGCCGCCCGGTCACCGCCGAGTGCCTCTTCTGCCACGCCGCCTACCCGGCGGCGGAAGATCCCTCGCCCCGGCCGATCGATTGCGCCCGCTGCCACGGAGCCGTCGAAGCGCACCTGAACAAGCCCGCCCGCGGAACAATCCTGAACCCGGCCCGCCTTCCCGCCGCGCGGCAACTCGATATCTGCCTCCAATGCCACCTCGAAACGGCGTCCCGCGCGTTCCCCGATTCGCTGCGCAAGCCCGGACGCGGCGTCTACTCCTTCCGGCCCGGCGAGGCGCTCACCGCCTACAAGGCGTACTTCGACCGGGACCCGCCGGCCGAGCGCTTCGAGATCAATCACGCCGGATACAGGCTGCTCCAGTCGGCGTGCTTCCTTTCGAGCGCCGGCCGGATGACCTGCACCACCTGCCATGATCCGCACGCCGCCCGCGCCCGGAACGCCTGCCGGGGCTGCCACACCTCCCTCGCGGCGGACCACGCCGGCGGCGCCCCGGACTGCGCGCCCTGCCACATGCCGGCGCGGCGCACCGAGGACGCCATCCACGTGCGCATGACGGATCACAAGATCATGAGACGCCCCGCGTGGAAGGAGCCGGAACGGGAGGACCATACGCCGTACCTCGGCGCCCTCCGGATCTTTGCCGGCTGGGGCGATCCGGCGTCGCTCGGGCAGGCGCGCTTTCTGCACCAGGCCAGAATCACCGGCGCGCCCGAAGATTGGCGGAAAGCGCCGCCCACTCTGGCGAACCGGGCCGCCTTCGGCGACGCCCTGATGCGCTCCGGCAGCCACGAAGCGGGACGCAAAGTGCTCCAGGACGTGCTCCGATCGGATGCCGGCAACGTGGCGGCCTTGAACGGGCTCGCTGTCTTTGAGGGTATCCGGGGACGCCCCGCCGCCGCGCTACGCCTGCTCGAGCAGGCGCGCGCCGCCGACCCCGATCATCCGCTGACCTGGATCAATCTCGGCGTCGCCTACGAAGCCCTGGGAAACCACCGGCAGGCTCTGGCCAGCTATGACGAGGCCGTGCGGCTGCAGCCCGATTCCGCGCAGGCACGGCGCCGGCGTCAGGCCCTGCTGGACCGCGGACTGGCGCCGGCATCCGCGCCCCCGCTGCCTTGACAGAAACGGCTGGAAGCCGCGCTCAGGCGGACTTTTTCTTCTTCCCGCCCTTCTTCTTTCCCTCTCCGTCTCCTCGCCGCGGCGGACCCCAGCGCGGCGGGACGTTGTTCGCGTTCCAGCCATCCCACGCCGCCTTCATCGAGGCCACGCGGGCCGGCTCGGCCGCCGACAGATCGGTGGATTCCCCCACGTCCCGCCGCAGATGGAACAACTGCGCCGGCCCGTCGCCCATCGACATCAGCTTCCAGTCGCCCTCGCGCACCGCCCATTGTGCGCCAAAGCGCCAGAAGAGCCGCTCGTGCGGCGCATTTCGGCTGCGTCCGGTCACGTAGGGAAGCAGGTCCACTCCGTCGAGCTTCCAATCGGCCTCCGGTTTGCCCCCCGCCGCCGCCACCGCGGTCGGCAGGATGTCGAGCGCGATCACCGGATGCGGGAACGTCTTCCCTTTCGGAATCCTGCCCGGCCATTGCATCAGGAAGGGAACCCGGATGCCGCCCTCCCACATCTGGGCCTTGAATCCGCGCAGAGGATCGTTCCGCGACGTGTTGGCCGCCGTGGGTCCGCCGTTATCGGTGAGAAAGACCACCAGCGTATTCCCGGTCAGCCGGTTCCGTTCGAGCGCCTTGAGAACGAGACCGACATTGTCGTCCAGTGCCGATAGCATTCCAGCGTAGGTGCGCCTCCGGTCATCGGCGATCGACGCAAACCGGTCCTTGTATTTCCCGGTCGCTTCCATCGGCGTGTGGACCGCGTTGAACGGCACGTAGAGAAAGAACGGGCGGTCCTTGTTGGCGTCGATGAAGGCGGCGGCGCGTCGGCCGAACTCATCGGTGGCGTAGTCCACCTTGTCCACCTCTTTGTCCCTGTCGAGAATCGGGTTGTTCGAATCGGCGCGGGCGTCGAGATAGCTGTGCGCTCCTCCCAGAAACCCGTAGAACTCGTCAAAGCCGCGCTCGTGGGGCCGGAGCTTCTCCCGGTAGCCGAGATGCCACTTGCCGAACATGGCGGTCCGGTAGCCAAGGTTCTTCAGCCGCTGCGCCATCGTCGTTTCGGTAAGCGGCAGCCCGAAGTCCTCCGATGCCTGCCCGGCCGGCCCTGGATTGAACTCATGGCCGAAACGGGTCTGGTACCGGCCGGTCATCAGTCCGGCGCGCGTCGGCGAACAGTACGGGCAGGAAACGTAGCCGTCCGTGAACCGGACCCCGTTGCGGGCGATCGAATCGATGTTCGGAGTCGGGATCTCCTTGCCGCCATAGCAGCCAATGTCGGCGATGCCGAGGTCGTCGCCGAACAGCAGCACAATGTTGGGCTTGTTGTTGACGGCTCGGGCCGCCTGCGTCGCGGCCAGAGCGCCGAGAAACTGGCGTCGGTTCATGATGTGAGATTGTACACGAAACCTCAATGAGGCGCTCAGCGTGTTCCCGAAGCGAGTCGAACAAAAGCTTTACTCAGGCTGGCCGCATATGGTAACCTACCACGGTAGGTTACTAGAGGAACTAGCCCGCCAGGCGAGGAGGACAATGAAGTTGCGTCAAGGCGCTAATCTGGATTTCGCCAAGAAGATGTTGAACTATTCTGCCGCCGGAGCTGCGTTTGCACTCACCGCCGGCAGCGCCGAGGCGGCGATCATCGTCAACACAAGCACCCAGCCTTTCGATGTCCGCACTTCGACCTTCGCCAACATTGATTTCAATGGCGACAGCGTCAACGAGTTCCGGATCATCGGGTGGACGTCGCAGTTTTCCTATACGTCCAACAGCAACGTCTACACCGGTCGTAGCGGGACTGTGGCGCTGTTCCGCAACGGCGGACTCCACTTCGAAGATTCATCCCCTGGCAATGGTGGAGGCAATTTTGACCCGAATGCGCTGCCGGCTGGTTTCATTATCGGCCCCGGCGGCAGCTTTGACGGAGAAAGCAACGATACCATCGCCCGCACAGTAGACGGGTCCGCCACCACCACAGGGGGAAACTTTCCTGCGTTCACCGGGCAGATCCGTTACATCGGCGTCCGTTTCGATCTCGGCGGCGGGCCCCTGTTTGGCTGGATTGCACTACGTCTGAACTCCGACCTGCTGTCAGGCGAAGTTCTCGGATTCGCGTATGAGGACTCCGGCCGCGAAATCGCCGCCGGAGCCACTACGGGCGCACCCGTTCCCGAGCCCTCTTCCCTCGCCTTGATGGCGGCCGGCGCCGCCGGCCTCATGGCTCTCCGCCGGCGCCGCAAGGCCATCTGACGAACCGATTCGAGACCCCGCGCGGCTTCTTCCCTCAGGCGGCAGTCCGCGCGATGCTCTCCTGATTCCGGAGGATCCACCGTAACTCCGCCAGTTCGAACCCGGCGCAGAGGTAGTCAGCGGCCCCGGCCTCGATCGCCTGAACCCACGCTTCCTCCGTCGGCTCCGATCCCACCACCACCACAGGAGCCGGCCTATTCCTGAGCAGACCGGGCAAAGACGGGGAACGCGCCCCGCAGAAGACGAGGTCGGCGTGGCCCTGTCCCGATCCCTCCGTCACCACAGGGCATTCCAAAGCCACGAGCGCCGCTTCGAGTTGGGCGGCGGCGCTCGAATCCAGATTGACGAGCAGGCAAGTCATGCGAAGCGTTCCTTTCCCGGCGCAAAAGCGCGCGCCGTGCGAACGAGTTCCGAAAAACGTTGAAACCGCGAACAGGGCGTTCGACTCAAGGACGCTGAATCGGAAACGGACTCAATCGATCGAAGCTTCCCTTGGCAGGACACTTCGATGCTCTCACACTACCACTCTGCCGTCTTCCGTACCAATCGATTTATTTGATCGATTCGAAAACCCCCAGGGAGGGTCTGCCGCACCGGCTGCGCAAATGCGGGGCCTAGTACCCATAAAGGCGGGGCATCAGTCCCGCCAGCGCGAACGGCGGCGCGCTTTACTTTCCCGGAAAGCGATTGCTACGATGTCAAATCGGCACACCATCCCCGGGTGACGCCGTCTGAACTCAAGATGAGCGAACGCCTTGCTAAACGTGTCCTTCTGATCGGCTGGGATGCCGCCGACTGGAAGGCCATCCGCCCCTTGCTGGAGGCGGGCGAGATGCCCGCTCTGGAGGGTCTGATCAATCAGGGCGTCATGGGCAATATCGCCACGCTGCGCCCGATGCTCTCACCGATGCTGTGGACCTCCATCGCCACCGGAGTGCGTCCCTTCAAACACGGCATCCTCGGCTTTACCGAACCCGACCCGGACCGCGGCGGCGTGCGCCCGATCACCAACATCTCGCGCAAGGTGAAGGCCGTCTGGAACATCCTGCATCAGAACGGGCTCACCTCGAACGTCATCGGCTGGTGGCCGTCCCATCCCGCCGAGCCCATCCGCGGGGTGATGGTGTCGAATCATTACCAGCGGGCCGAACAGCCCATCGACAAGCCGTGGCCGATGGCGCCCGGCACGGTCCACCCGGCCTCGAAGGCGAAACTTCTCGCGCCGCTCCGCATCCATCCGTCGGAGATTCCCGAGGACGCGCTGGACCTGTTCATTCCCCTCGGGCGCGAGATTGACCAGTCGAAGGACAAACGCCTGTTCTCGTGCGCCCGCATCCTCGCCGACTGCTCTTCGATCCACGCCTGCGCCACCGCGGTCATTCAGAACGAACCATGGGATTTCATGGCCGTCTATTACGACGCCATCGATCACTTCGGCCATGGGTTCATGAAGTATCATCCGCCGCGCCAGCCTCAGATCTCCGAGCGTGACTTCGAGCTGTACAAGGACGTCGTCGCCAGCGGCTACCGCTATCACGACATGATGCTCGAGACGCTGCTCAAGCTCGCCGGCGAGGACACCACGGTGATTCTCCTGTCCGACCACGGCTTCCACCCCGATCACCTGCGCCCGGCGCGCATTCCCGACGAGCCGGCCGGCCCGGCCGTGGAGCACAGCCCGTTCGGCATCTTTGTGATGAAGGGGCCGGGGATCAGGAAAGACGAGCGCATCTACGGTACGACATTGCTGGACGTGGCGCCGACCGTGTTGACGCTGTTCGGGATCCCGATTGGCCGGAACCTCGACGGCAAACCGATTCTCCAAGCCTTTGAAAAGCCGCCTGTGGTGGAAACGATCCCCAGCTGGGAAGACGTTCCCGGCGGCGCCGGCTGCCATCCGCCCAACCTCCAACTCGACCCGGTCGAGTCGCAGGAGGCCATCCGCCAACTGGTCGCGCTCGGCTATATCGACGATCCGGGCGACGACAAGAGCAAAGCCGCCGATCAGGCGGTCCGCGAATTGAACTACAATCTCGCGCAAGCCTACATCGACGTCAACCGTTGGCGCGACGCCCTGCCCCTGCTCGAACGGCTCTGGGCGGACTACCCTGACGAGATCCGCTTCGCCACGCTGCTGGCCCACTCCTACCGGCAACTGGGACGGCCGGCGGAGTTCCGCGCCACCGTCGAGGCGGTCGTGCGAACCCGGCATCGGCTGAAGGCGGAATCGATCGAAAAGTTGAAGGCCTGGAAAGAGCGTTTCGACAAGGAAGGCGTCGCCGACGGCGAGATCCCGGAGAAACTGACCCGGCGCGAACAGCTGGAACTGCGCCGCCTGCGGTCTCGCGCGACGGCGTCGGCATGGAGTGATCTCCCGCTGATGACGGCGCTCCTGCTCTCGGAAGGCAAGGAGGAGGAGGCCCTGGCGAATCTGGAGCGCCTGGAACAGGCGGATCCTCGGCGGCCGTATGTCCACCGGCACATCGGCCAGGTCTACACGCGGATGCGGCGCCCCGTCGACGCGGAACGCGTCTATCGCAAGGGCCTCGACATCGACCCGCAGGACGCCCACTGCCACTTTGGACTGGCCGTTTCCTGCTACGCGCAGAAGAAGTACGAGGAGGCCGCCGAGGCGGCTTTGTCGGCCGTCGGGCTGATGTTCTATTTTCCGCAGGCGCACTTCCGGCTGGGCCTGGCCCTGGAACGGCTCGGATACCCCGAGCGTGCGGCGGAGGCGTTTCGCGTCGCCGTCGGGCAGGCGCCCGGATTCGTACAGGCGCACCTGCGGCTGTCGAGGTTGTACAAGAGGCATCTGGGCGACCTGGGCCGTTCCGCGCTGCACCTCAGCCTGGCGCAGGAAGCGCGCAAACGGCAGAAGTCCAGGATGGAGTCCGTGGAAGCCGAGTTCGCGATGCCCACCGCGGACGCGGCCGCTCCCCTGCCCGTGGCCGCAGCAGTAAACCCGGACGAGGTGATCACGCTGGTTTCCGGCCTGCCGCGCTCGGGCACTTCGGTGATGATGCAGATGCTCGCCGCCGCCGGGCTCGCCATCCTCACGGACGAAAAACGCGAGCCCGATGCCGACAATCCGCACGGATACTTCGAAGACGAGCGCGTGAAACAGCTGGCGCGCGATGCCTCGTGGCTCAAAGACGCGCAGGGCAAGGTGGTCAAGGTGGTGGCGCAACTGCTGCCGTATCTGCCTCCGGATCTCCGCTACCGGGTCATTTTCATGGAGCGCGACCTCGACGAGGTGCTGGCGTCGCAACAGGCAATGATTGACCGGCTGGGCCGCGAGGGCGCCAGGACTCCGCGCGAGCGGTTGAAGCGGACGTTCGAGGACCAGGTCCGCCGGATGAAAGCGCTGCTCCACACCCGCCAGATCCCCACCCTCTTCGTCTCCTATCGGGACGTGATGGACGACGGGGCGGCCGTCGCCGCGCGGGTGAGCGCGTTTCTCGGCGGCGCTCACAACATCCGGGCAATGGCGCAGGCCGTGGATCCGAAGCTCGGCCGGCACCGGAAGACTTCGCCTGTAACCTGATTCCATCCGGACGGCGCGGAAAGCCGGATTCCCTCTTGACAACCCGCCGCCCCAGAGCGTACTCTTCAAGAAGGCGAACAAAAGGCGAAATAATGGTACGCTCCGCATCGCTCCCTAACATCCTGCCCGGGGCAAACCTGCAACCGGTCCGGCCGGCTTTCCCACCTCTGGTTTCGCCGGCCGGCATCGCGTTTCCCCGCGGCCGGATCAGCGAAATCATCGGGAACCCATCCTCCGGCCGGACCACCCTTTTGTTCACCGCGCTCGCCACCGCCACGCGCGACGGGGAGGTATGCGCGATTGTGGACACTGGCGACATGTTCGATCCGGTTTCCGCCTCCGCCGCGGGCGTGGTGTTGTCGAAACTGCTTTGGATCCGCTGCCACAACGATGCCGAGCACGCCATGCGCGTCACCGACCTGCTTTTGCAGGCCAACGGATTCGGTGCCGTGGCCGTCGATCTGGGCGACACCGGCGTGAACCTGCTCCGGCGCATCCCGCTGCACTACTGGTACCGGTTCCGCAGGGCTGTGGAGCCCACCCGGACCGCCGTCATCGTGGTCACTCCGGAGCCCGTGGTCCGGCAATGCGCCACGCTCGCGGTCGAGGCCAGGCGGACGGCCGTCACATGGTCCGGAACGGGAGATTGCTCGCGCCTGCTCGACGGCGCCGACCTCCATTTTGAACCGCGCAGGCCGCCGGACACGGCTCCCGGGCGCGTCTCCGCCTTCTGCAAACGGGCGTGATATGGACAGGTCCTCGCCATGTTCGCCTGCATCCATGCGCACGGCATCGCCGCCTCCGGCATCGCCCGTGAGTTCTCCCCGCGTGTGGAGACGATCGACGAAGCCACCGTGGTCCTCGACATCTCGGGCATGGAGCGCCTCTTTGGCCGTCCGGAGAAGATCGCCTCGCTGATCCAGGCGCGCTGCGGGCCGCGTGCGAACGTGGCCGTAGCCCCCCATCGCAACGCCGCGGTTCACGCGGCGCGAGGATACGCGGGCGTGGTCCTGATCCCGCCGGGAGAGGAGGCAGCCCGTCTGGGCGGGTTGCCGGTCCGCTTGCTTGAAACAACGCCGGAGATTCTGTCCATTCTGGCCGTCTGGGGCGTTCACACGTTTCGCGATCTGGCCGGGCTGCCGGTGACCGGGCTCGCCGAGCGGTTCGGCGGCGAGGGCGTGCGTCTCTGGAAGCTCGCCCGCGGGGAGGCGGGCGCGCCTCTGCGGCCGGAGGTGGAGGCGCCCGTCTGCCGCGCCCGGCTCGAACTGGAAGACGCGGTTTCTCTGCTCGAACCGCTCTCGTTCCTGCTTTCTCGGCTGCTCAACGACGTCTGCCGCCAGATCGAGGAGCGTGGCATGCAGGCGCTGACGATCCGCCTCGCGCTCGGCCTCGAGAACGGCGGTGAACACCGCCGTGAGATCCGCCTGCCGGTTCCGATGCGCAATGCGATTCTATTCCTCAAGCTCCTCACGCTCGACCTCGAATGGCATCCGCCGGGCGCGCCGGTCGTCTCGGTCGAGATCAGCCTGGATCCCGCCCCGCCACGCCCCGTACAGGAAGGGCTTTTTCTCCCGCCCTCTCCCGAGCCGGAGAAGCTCGAACTCACGCTCAAACGGATTGCCGGGATTGTCGGCGCGGAGAATGTGGGTTCGCCGGACCTGGTCGACACGCACCGGCCGGGCGCCTTCCGGATGGAGCCGGCGTTGGCGGGGTCGGCGCATAGCGCCGGGCAGCAACCCGCTGGAATGGCGTTTCGCGTCTTTCGTCCGCCGGTGGCGGCAAAGGTGTCGCCGCACGGAGGGCCGCCGGAGCAGGTGTGGTCGGCGCGGGCGCGTGGAAAAGTATTGATGCGCGCGGGTCCGTGGCGGACGTCGGGGGACTGGTGGACGCAATCGCCGTGGGCGCGCGATGATTGGGACCTGTCGCTCAGCGATGGCGCGCTCTACCGCATATACCGCGAGTTCTTCACCGGCCAGTGGTATCTTGACGGCCGCTACGACTGATTCAGGCGATCACTTTGCCCGCGGCGTCGTCCCAAAGGACGCGCTTGCCGGCCTTGCGGGAAATGTTGGCCAGCAGTGTGACCAGGCAGGCCTGGAAGCCGATCCGCAGCGGAGCCGTCGGCGTCCGGCGCGTGCGGACGCATTCGAGAAAGTTTCGCACGTGCAGTTCGGTGGCGAAGCCGAAGCCCTTTTCCGAACGCTTCAGGATCGCCGGGTTGTCCTCGGCGCCCTGCATGAAGACACGGCATTCCTCGCGTCCGATGTCCATCCGCGCCTTGTCCCCGTCCAACTGCGTGAGCTGATCGTTCCGGCTCTGGTATTTCATCGCCGCGTAGTTGATCGTGAAGGTCCCGGTGAACTCTTCCGGATACTCGGCGATGGTCACCATCGATTCGGGGGTGTCGAATTCCCTGGCCTGAATCCTGTTGCCGACGCCGGTCACGGCGAGCGGAAACGACGCGTTCATCAGCAGGTGGATGCCGTCAAAGGCATGCGCCCCCTGATCGGCCGCGATGCCGCCCGCGTAATCAGAGAAGTAGCGCCAGTGGCGGAACCGGAGAGGGTCCAGCGGCACGCGCCGGGCGGCCGGCCCCTGCCACTGCTCCCAGTCGAGCGGACCGTCCAGCCGGGCGGCGCGCGGCTGGTTCACGTAGTTGTTCAGCCACCACGAGCGGACCATCCGGACGTTGCCGAGCGTTCCCCCCGCGATGATCCTGCGTCCCTCGAGGTAGAGATCGTAACTGCGCCTCTGCATCCCGACCTGGACAATGCTGCGCGAGGCGTCGCCGGCGCGCACCAGTTCCACTCCCTGCTCCGGCGTCTGGCACAAGGGCTTTTCCACGTAGATGTCCTTGCCCGCCGCCAGCGCGTCGAGCACCATCCGGTGGTGCCAGTGTTCGGGCGTGGCGATCAGAACGGCCTGGATGCTCCGGTCATCGAGGAGCCGCCGGTAGTCGCGGATCGCGCGGGGCGTCTCGCCGCCCTGCACCTTGGCCGCGGCGGAGAGCGCGCGTTCGAGATTCGGCTCATAGACGTCGCAGATGGCCGCCACCCGGACCGCCGCGTCCTTCTGAAAGGTCCCCATCACCGACGTTCCACGGCCTCCGCTGCCGATCACGCCGAGATGAATGCGGTCCGAAGGGGCCGTCTGGGACGCCATGGCGCTCCCCGCCATCAGGAACATTCTGCGCGTCGATGCCATCGTTGTTCAGTATATTCCGCACACGGCGGTCCTGCCTGAACGGCACGCCGCGCCGTCCGGCCTCGCGCGGCAGCTTCGGCCGGCGGGACAGTTCGACCCCGCCGGAGCCGGCCGCCGGGCGAAGCCGCGCGCCGCCATTTCAGAAGACCAGCCGGGCCGTCCTCCATTCGGCGCGGAACGACTCGGCCGCGGCCTTCTCGCCATTGCGAATGATCGAGTTGGCCAGCAGGCCGGCGCTGAAGGATTCCTCCCTTGCGCCGTCGGAAACCACGATCTGGCGCTCGACGGTCCGCGTGAACGGTCCGAGGTCCTTCCGCTCGGCGTCGATGCGCAACTTCAGCGTCGACGGGGCGAACGACTCGGCCCATCGCAGCACCTTGGCGGCGGTCTCCGCCGTCGCAAAGCCAAGCGGGTTGAGGAACGGCCACGCAAAGTGCAGTCCGAACGGACCACTCCACGTCGCGCGTTCGAACGTGTAGCCGGTGGGCGAGCCGTCCTCCCGGTAGGTCATACCGGTGGACGGGTCGAAATAGAGGCCCCAGTATTCGGGCAGGGCCCTGACGTCTTCAAGTCGCATGCGAAGATCTTCCTTTCCTGACGCCGGCGGTCCGCGCCGCCGTTGCGCTCTCAGAGTAGGAAGAGGGGGTGACCGGCCGGTCCCGGACGGTCCGGCATGCGGTTCAAAACAAAGAGAAAATAGTTTCGGCCTGGCTGTTACCGGGAGAAACCCGCGGTCGCTCTCCACGCGTCACGGATCGCCGATCACCGGCTTCTTTGCGTCACGGGTTTCTTTGGATCAGCGCGTAAACGTCTGCGACTGGCGGACGAGCCCGTGAAAGCGCTGCTCGAGTGATAAGATGGATCGGTCTTGCGTGGGGGCGACTCCATAAATAGAAACCACCAGCGTATTACGCGACAGGGGGGCATGAGATGAAATTGTTCGGCAACCGATCCAGCGGGGAAGTGCTCGAGAGTCAAGAGGTCACTGCCATGGCTCTCGCAAAAGTGTTCAAAGATGCGTTCATGGATGTCACCGTCGAATCCGACGGTGACTTGAAAATCAAGGACGTGTACAACGCCTTCGTGTCTACTGACGAGAAGAGCCGGTTCATCCGTTTTCGCGTACTCATCAGGTGCAGCGAAACAGCCGACGATGGGGCTCGGCTCAAGTACACGAACAGTGTGAATACGGAATTCATAGTCGTGAGAGCAACGGACCGAAAGTCGGCAATTGTGTACGACTATTACCTGATCATCGAAGGCGGGGTTACGAAAAAGAACATCGTGCTGACGTTTCGTAAGTTCATGCCTTGTGTCGGGTCCGCGGTGGCCGCAGACAGTACGGGTGTTTTGGCCTAGGATCGCCGCCGGGGATAGAGCGCCTGCGCCAGTTCTTTCAACACCGGCAGCACAGAGACGAAAACGATGCCCAGAACCACCTTTTCAAAGTGCGCCCGGACCAGCGGGTGGCTGCCGATCCAGTAGCCGAGCAGCGTCAACCCGGCGACCCAGCCGATTCCTCCCAGGATGTTGTAGGTCAGGAATCGCCCGTACCCCATCTGCGCCACGCCGGCGATGAAGGGCGCAAAGGTGCGGATGATGGGAACAAACCGCGCCAGAACGATCGTCTTGGGTCCGTGCCGCAGATAGAAGTCCTGCGTTTTGCGCAAGTGATCCTGGTGGAAGAACCGCGAGTCCGGTCGGCTGAACACCGCCATTCCGGCACGGCGGCCGAGCGCATAGCCGACTCCGTCGCCGACCACCGCGGCCAGAATCAGCACGAGGATGATCGCCACGATGTTCAGGCTGCCGGCGCCGGCGACCACGCCGACCGTGAACAGCAGCGAATCGCCGGGCAGGAAGAATCCGAGCAGAAGCCCGGTCTCAGCGAACACGATCCCGGCCAGCAGCGCGTAACCCCACCAGCCGCTGAAGACCGTCGAAAGCAGCCCGATGAGGCGCTCGGGCGTCGTCAGGACGCGGAGCGCGTCCACGATGTCAGGGATCATGCGCCGCGGAAGGTTCCCGCCAGGCGTTTGATCGCGTCGTCGTAGATTTGCAGCTTGCCCTCGGACTTCAAGGTGCGGATCAGCCCCTCTTCAAACAGTTCCCGCCGCTCGCGGAGCTTTTTCTCCTTGAGAGTCGTCACAATGGATGCGCGCTCGGAGGCGAGCTTCGACAGATCCCCCTCGGTCCTGCTGACGACTCTGAGGAAATAAGCCTGCTGGCCCACACGGTGCAGCCCGTGAATCTGGCCCACGGCGAGAAGGAACGGCTGCTCGCCGAACATCGAGGCGTGGCCCACGTCTTTCATCTGGCCCGAGCGGTCGAACTCGCCCGTGTCGAGCAGTTTCAGGTTGAGCTCCTTGGCCGCCTTGGCGAAGTCGACCTTCTCCTCGCGCACCTTCTTTTCGAACGCCTTGGCTTTCGCGTCGGCCATGTCGCGGGCGCGCTGCTCGATGATGGCCGCCTTGACCATCGGCTCGACGTCGGCGAGCGTCGCCGGCCGGGGATCGAACACCTGGTGGACGACGGCGAACGCCATCCGGTTGTCCTTGGTCTGAACCGGCTCGGTCACGCCGCCTTTGGCCATCGAACTGAGACTGGCGTCCAGTTCCTCGTTGCGTCCGATGAGGGCGTAGTCGGTGTTGGGGCCGGCCTGCTCCATCCGCGCGATGGCCAAGCCGTGGCGCGCGGCGATTTCGGCCGCCTTGTCCGGCGCTTTGAGTATCTCGGCGCGGGCCGTCTCGACGATCGCCGGCAAGCGGTCGAACAACTGCTTCTGACGGAGTTCGGTGAGGAGTTCCTCTTTCACCTCGTCATACGGCTTGATGCGCGCGGGCTGCTTTTCCATCCCTTGAATGATGTGGTAGCCGTAGACGGTCTCAACGACCCCGCTCAGTTCCTTCGGCTTCAGGTTGGCCGACGCATCGCCGAACGGCTTGACGACGCCCTCCCGGGTGAACTCGATCTCTCCGCCCTTCGAGGCGGTTCCCGTGTCCTCGGAGAACTTCTTGGCCAGTTCGGCGAAATCCTTTCCGCCTTTGATCTGTTTGAGCAGATCCTCCGCCTTCGCCTTCGCCTTGTCCTTTTCCGCCTTAGGAGCGTTCTCGGCGGCCTTGATGAGGATGTGGCGGACCTTGAACTTTTCCGGCACGCGGAAGCGGTCCACCTGGGAGTCGTACGCCTGCCGGATAGCCGCCTCCTCGATGGGGATGGCTTCCCCGAGCTTCTTCGAATCGGCCACCACGATGCTCACGGCGCGCATGGCCGGCACCTGGTACATCGCCTGCCGCTCCTTGAGATACTTCTCCATTTCCTCTCTCGAGGGCTTGTAGTCGGAACGGAACGCGGCGGGGTCGAACTTGACCACTTCGAGCCGCACCTTCTCGCCCTTCTTGCGGTACTCCGCCTCGACTTCGGCGGGCGAAACCACGATGCCGTCGAAGGCCAGCCGCTGCAACTTGTCGAGCAGCACCTGCTGCCGGATCTTCTGCTCGAACTCAGGGATCGTCAGGCCCATCTGGGCCAGGTAGGCCTGATAAGCCTCCTTGCCGAGGAACGAGCCGCCCTGGAAGAGCTGAGGCATGAGAATCTGAATCTTCTGAATCACCTCCTGGTCGGAGACCTTGAATCCCATCCGGTTGGCCTGATAGGCGGTCGCCACCTCGCCCACCACCTGATTGACAATCTGCGGAACCATCATCTCGGCCATCGAAGCGGGCATCTGCTGGTTGCGGACCTGCTGCTGGACGATCTGCCGGACCATCCTGGTGTCGATCTCCGTATCGCCGATCCTGGCCAGCACCTGTTCGTTCGGCGCACCGTAGTTGGCCGAGCCAAACCCGGGAATGAGAGTGACCACCATGGAGAGGGCGACCAGAGAAAGCAGGACGATAAGCAAATACCGGGTCGCTTTGGCCTGTGAGCGGAACAGATCGAACATGCGTGGAAAGACTCCTGCGAGAAGGAAGGATTCTAATTTTTCAGTATAGCGCGCACCGCCAGCCGGCGCGCCTCAACCGGTTCCGCCGTGAACAGCGCGCAAACCGTGTCGCGGTGTTACACTATGGAAGAATGCGCCCGTAGCTCAGCCCGGATAGAGCGTCTGCCTCCGGAGCAGAAGGCCAGAGGTTCGAATCCTCTCGGGCGTACCACTCTCCTCCTCCGCATCCAAAGTTCATTCCCGGCAGACGTTTCGTCAGGACAGCCTCTCCTGGCCCGCCCGTCCTGTTCAAGGTATGATCCCGTCCCGTCCGTGGCCTTTCACGCCCCCCTCAACTCGTCCGATCCCGGACTGGAAACCCCGGCCTGCCAGAAGAAGTATTCAGACTGACGGAGAACGCGCGGCGCGCCGGACGCCTCGACCGCTGTCGCGACGGCTACCGGCGCGCGACGGTGGTCGGAGAAGGCGCCGTCTGGAACTGTTGGGTCAACGAGCGGCAGCGGCGGTCGAGCGCGACGGCCCCGCGCCGCTGCGCCTCGCCGAGCGTGGCGTAGACATGCGTGTACGCCTCCCAGGATCTGCCGGCTTTGTACAAGGTGACGGCGCGGCTCAGGCGGCTTCCATTTCGGACTTCGTAGTATTCACTCTGGTCCGCCGCGGCAGCCAGAGGAAGAACGGCGGCCGCCGCCTCGGCCCCTTTACCCTGCCAGGCGAGCGCCTCGTAGGCGAGCGTCTCGGCGAGGGTGGCGTAGTGCTTGATGTTCCTTTGGCGGAACGCTGCCGCCGCCCGCCGGGCGGCGATCTCCGCTTCGACAAACTTCTGCTCGGCCAAGTCGACGTGGGCCATGCGGATTTCGGCGCGGGCGGCCAGTTCGCGGGAGCCCTGGGCCGCTTCCACGGCCTCCATGACCGCCTTCCTGGCGCCGGCTGTGTCACCCAGATCGAGCGACGCCGACGCCACCGTCATCAGCGCCAGCACGAGCGATTCCGGGTCATTGGCCTTGCGCGCGGGCACGAGGGCCTGCTGGGCGATGGCGAGCGCTTCGCTAGCCCCGCCCTGCTCGCGCCGCACCTCGGCCACACCGCGCAGCAACCGGCTGCCGGTGACATCATCGCGGCTGACCAGGGCGAGCCCTTCCTGAAAGGACGCCAGCGCTGCCGCAAATTCGCCCCGAAGAAGCCGGGATTCCCCGAGATGGAGCCATGCCAGCGCCTGAAACGGCTTGTCGACCTGGCGGCTGAGGTTGACGGCTTCCTGGAGCGGCGGCTCGTTGGCCGCAAGCCACCCCTGCTCGCGCTGCATCGCGGCAATGGCCTGGAGTGTCCGGGCCTGGTCCGGCACGTCGAGCGCGAGCCTGTAGTTGGCCAGCGCGGCTCCTGCCTTCGCCATGGCCGGCACCCAGTCGTTCTGGCGTCCGAGGAACCGGGCGTGTTCGAGCTGGGCCTCCGCGATCAGTTTTCGGGCGCCAGCCAGTTCGGCCGCCGACACTGCGCGCTCATAGTAGGAACCGGCCCCCGTGCGGTCTCCCCCGCGCTCGGCCAGCGCCGCCACCTGGAGCAGTTTCCTTACAGCGGCCGCCTGCTGCCCTCTCTTGGAAAGCGCCGACGTCATGGCGGCGACAGCCTCCGCGGTCTTCTTGCCGTCGCCGGCGGCGGCGGAGACAAGCGCCTCGACAAAGGCGATCGCTTCAGCGCCGAAAGGAGCGCCGCTGATCCGGCGCAGGGGCTGCAACGTGGCCAGCGCTTCGGCCGGCGTTCCAGACAGCGCCTGGGCGTGGGCGAGCCGTAATGCGTACGCCGGAGTGTCCGGCCGCATCCGGACAAGCTCAGTCCAGAGAGCCGCCGCGACGTCCCACTTTTGCCGCGATTCCTCGAGCCGCGCCTCGTTCGCCAGCCGCTGTTCCTGAGGCAGCCCAGCGGACAGGTCGAAGGCCTGCTGGGCCGCGGCGCGGGCGCGCGAAACCATGCCGAGATCCAGCAGCACGTCGGCGAGGGCGGAATGGGCGGGGGCGAAGCGCGGGTCGACGCGGATGGTCTCTTCGAGGAAGGGCAGTGCGGCGGCCGAATCCTGGGCGCGGATGCGAAGCAGCGACTCACCCCAGGCTCGCGGCCCGCCCGGACCTCCGGGAAGGATCGCCGGCGTGGCCGCCAGATCCTGGTCGGAAGGCGGAGGCAGCTTGAGCGACTCCCGAAGGCCGTCGCCGACGCGAACAATGGCCTCGCGAAGCTTGGATTCGTCGGCGGTCTCCTGCTCGCTGGCGAGCGTCTCCCCGGTCGTCCCGTCGGTCACCCGCACATCCATCCGGATCTGGGCTCCCAGTTCTGCGTAGGTACCCGCAACCACGTACCTGGCTCCCGCGATCGGGGAAGACTGCCCCTGACCCGGCGAACCCGCCAGCGTCACGCGGAACAAACCAAACGAACCCAATTCCGCCGCAATCGCTTCGTCGAGCAAGGGTCCCACCCACGACGACGGACCGGCCACGGGCTGCATCGGAATGATCACCAGGATCGGGCGGGGCGCGGCTTGTGTCTTTAACAGAAGCCGCGGGAGTCCGAACGCCAGGCCCGCCGCCACCGCCAGTCCCGCGGCAATGCCGCCAACCCATTTCCACAATCCCCAACGGCTCGGGCGATCCTCCATCAACGACACTTCCGCTTCGGCGGGAGGATACTGCTCAAACAGCGGCTGCACGGTAGCCGTGAACTGATAACCTACGCCAGGAACCGGCTGCACGAGCGGGCGTCCCATCTGGCCGGATCCGATGGCCACCACGAGTTGCCGGATGTGCTCATCCAGAACGTCATCGGCGACCGCCTGCCCCGGCCAAACTCTGGTAATCAGAGCCCGTTTGGACATAGGCCAGCCCGGCGTCTGGACGAGTACGGTGAGCAAGTCAAACACTTTGGCGGGCAGTTCGACTCGGGCGGTACCACGGTGCAGCGTGCGGAGGTGTGTGTCTAATCGAAAGTCTTCGAAAGTGAAGACCATTCCCTCTGGACTCCTGTTTACTAGGCCGGAACTCTGCTCTCCTCAGATCCGTGTGAGTGTTTTGACCTGCCCTGACTGCGGCTCTAGTCCTCCCGCGTGAGGGCACGCTGAACGCCCATGCTGAGAAGAATCTATCCCAAAGCAGGGCAGGAGTAAAGTACTGATGCGAGAAAAAGAGAGAACTAGGTCTCTCATCCAAAAAATACCGGTACCTTAGACTCAACCTCTTTGAGGCGTCGCTCCCGTTTGCGATCGGCTCGGCCCGCCTCGAGGGGGGACTACATACCCTCCGAGGCGTCAGGCTGTTTCCATCAGGAACATCGGCATGTTGATTCCCGCAAACGGCTGAAACTCGCCCCGAACCTGGCAGAAGTGCAACTCGACGTTCCGCGCGCCCCAGTCGTACATGAGGCGGACGAGCGCGGGCCGGTCGACGGGAACGAGGAACACGGGCGAACGTCCACGGTGCCGGTCGAGTTCGCGCAGGATCAACGCGGACGCCTGCTCGACGGTCCGCATGAAGCCGGGCCCCACCATATTCATGGCCGGATGGCCGCACGAAATGAGGAAGCCATCGACGCTTCCGCCATCGCCTTCGTACACCGAGGCGCTCCAGAAGCCGTGCGGATTGTCGATGGCGAGCCGGTAGTCCTGCTCGCGGGAGATTCCGCTGACCGACATCTCGAGAGCGGCGATGGCGGGGATGTCGGCGGTGGTGGCGTCCCGCACGCGATCCCGTCCCGGCGCGGTCTGCCGCATGCCGCCGGGCGGAACAGCGATCATCATGTCCTGGTAGGCGTGCCGGGGCACGAATCCGGCGCGGGTGTAGAGGGAAAACGAGTCAAGGTTCAGAGCGCTCTGCGTCAGCCGGAGCGCCCGGTAGCCGTTGCGGTCGGTGAAGTCGACAATGTGGCGCAACAGCTCCCGGCCCACGCCCAGGCCGAAATAGTTCGGGGGACGTTCATGATCCCGAGCCCGACATGCGTCTTGCGCGGGTGGTAGAAACAAGAGCCCATCAGCCGCCCGGTCGAGGCGTTCTGCGCGACGGCGCAGCAGCCCGGATCGAGCAGTTCGTAGACGTCGCAGAAGACCTCGGTCACGGCGGGACCGCCGTGAAAGATCTGCGGCATTCCGTGCAGGCGGTACCACGTGTTGATCGAGGCGTAGATGAGGTCGGCGATTTCGGAGCGGTCCTCCGAAGCGGCCGCGCGAACGTGAATCATGGGATTGCCTCCATGCTGCGCAGGACGGATTCGAGGCGGTCCACGTCGGCCTCGTTGTTGTAGAAATGGGTCGATACGCGCAGGTTCCCGTGGCGGGCCGAAACCAGCACCCTTTGCTGTTTCAGTCTGCGCGCCGCCTCGGACGCCTCCATGCCGGGAATGCGGACGGAGACGACCGGAGAAGGATGGCGCGGGGTCTCGACTCCGAGTTTCGAACGGACCCGAGCGGCCAGTTCAAGCACGCGCGCCTCGATCGCGTCCACGCCGGTTTCCAGCATCAGCTTCGTCACTTCGTGAAGGGCGTACAGCGCCGGAAACGGCAGCATGCCGCCTTCGTATTTTTCGGCCGCCTGGCTGAACTCCGGCGCGCCGCGGTGAAGGGATTCGACGCGCCGCCACTCGTGGTGGCTGCGCCAGCCGATGACATTGGGCTTCAGCCAGGAGCGGGTCTGGGGATCGACGTAGACGAACCCGGCGCCATTCGGCGTCAGCATCCACTTGTAGGCGTCGACGGCCATCATGGCCGGACGGAAGGCGGACACGTCCATGCGCAAAGCGCCGACGCTCTGGGTGCCGTCGACATAGAAGAGAACGCCGCGCCGGTCCAGTTCGCGCGCGATTTCCTCGAGCGGCGCGCGGAAGCCGGTGGTGTAGTTGACGGAGCTGATCGCCACCAGCCGGGCGCCGGCCCTGACCTCGTCATAGAAGCGATCCCAGGTGGTCTCGACAAACTCGACGCCGCGCTCGCGGAGGAGCGCCGGATAGTATTGATTGTTCGGAAACTCGTGCTCGAGGGTGATCACGCGGTCGCCGGCGCGCCAGTCGAGGCCGCCCAGCAGGAGAGATAAGGCGGCCGAGGCTGTCGGGAGGAAGGCGATATCGTCGGCCCGGCAGTGAATCAGTCGTCCGAGATCGGCGCGCAGCAGGTCGGCGTCATCGAACCAGGAGAGAAAGTCCGAACAGGCGGTCTCGTCGCGGCGGGCCATATGCCGGCCGATCGCCTCCACCGCGCGGCGCGGCGTGTGTCCGTAGGTGGCGGTGTTGAGGTAAGTCCAGCCGGCAAGGGACGGGAACTCACGCCGGATGGCGGACCAGTCAGCCGGCATCTCCCACCAGTTCTCTGACTGTCGCGGCGGCCTCTCCCAGGGCGACCTCCCGCGACTCGCGCGTGCGCCGGAGGGCGAGTTCCACCTTACCCTCGGCCAGCTTTTTGCCGACGGTGATGCGGTACGGAATGCCGATCAGGTCGGCATCCTTGAATTTCACGCCGGGACGCTCGTCGCGGTCGTCGAGCACCGCGTCCAGTCCGAGCGCGCGGCATTCCGTATACAGCTTCTCGGCGGCCTGCCGGATCGCGCCGTCTTTGATATTGACCGGCGTCACCACGACCGCGAACGGAGCGATCGACGCCGGCAGCACGATCCCGTCTTTGTCGTTGTACAGCTCCACGGCGGCGCACAGAATCCGATCGATGCCAATCCCGTAGGACCCCATGATCGGCGTCACCTCCCTGCCGTTCTCGTCGAGTACGCGCAGGCCCATCGATTCCGAGTACTTGTAGCCGAGCTTGAAGATATGCCCGATCTCGACCGCCTTGAAAATCTCGAGCGGCTCGCCGGTCCCGGGGCAGGTGTCTCCCGGCGCCACCTGCCGCAGGTCCGCCCATTCGCACGCAAAGTCGCGGCCGGGGGTGACGTTGCGCATGTGATAGTCGTTCCGGTTGGCGCCGCAGATCATGTTCCTGCGCCCGCGCAGGGCTTCGTCGGCGATGACACGCATCGTGGCGCCGATCGGGCCGAGCGATCCCGGATCGGCGCCGAACCACTCCCGGATCTCCTCAGGATGCGCGGGCCGCGGCTCGGCGACGCCGAGGACTCCGGAGAGCTTGGTTTCGCTGAGCGTATGGTCGCCGCGCAGCAGCACCAGGACGGGCTTGCCGCCGCCCACCATGACAAGGCTCTTGATCTGAGACGACTCTGGCAGGCCCGTGAAGGCGGCGACTTCCGCGATCGTCTTCCGGTCCGGCGTGTGGAACTCTTCCGGGGACAAGTCGCCCTCGGGATCCGGCGCGGCGGGCGGAGCGGGAACCGACACCGCTTTTTCGAGGTTCGCCTGATAGCTCGACTTCGGCGCGGTCACGATGAAGTCCTCGCCGGCGTCAGTGCGCACCATGAACTCGTGCGACTGGCTGCCGCCCATGGCGCCCGAGTGAGCTTCGACGGCGGCATATTGGAGGCCGCACCGGTCGAAGATGCGGCAGTAAGCTTCGTAGTGTTTCTGGTAGGAGGCGTCGAGCCCCGCCGCGTCCATGTCGAACGAGTAGGAATCCTTCATGAGGAACTGGCGCACGCGGAGGAGGCCGGACTTCGGGCGCGCCTCGTCCCGGAATTTGGTCTGAATCTGGTACCAGATCTGGGGGAGTTGTTTGTAGCTGCGCAACTCGCCGCGGGCGATAAAGGTCATCACCTCCTCGTGCGTCATGCCCAGGCACAGATCACGATGCCAGCGGTCGCGAAGCCGGAACATGTTGGCGCCCATGAGGTCCCAGCGGCCGGATTCCTGCCAGATTTCGGCCGGATTCAGCGCGGCCAGGTGCATCTCCTGCGCGCCCATGGCGTCCATTTCGTCGCGGACGATGGAGGCGATCTTCTGCATCGACCGCTGCCCGAGGAAAAGGAAATTGTAAATGCCCGCGCCCATCTGGCGGATGTAGCCCGCGCGGACGAGCAGCCGGTGGCTGGCCACTTCGGCATCCGCCGGATCTTCGCGCAGGGTGGGTATGAACAGTTGGCTCCAACGCATGGGGATATCTGTTCATTGTTTCATACCGGCAGCTCGCGCTTCACCGGGCGGACGCCGACCCTTGACAACGGCCGCGGCCGGATCGTAGCGTACACGCATATGCAAATCTCCGGAACGATGCGAAGGCGGGATCTCCCGAAGGCCGCGGCATTCGGCGCCGCGGCCGCGCAGCGCCCGCTTCCGAAAAGGAAGAACACAGCCATGCACGTCGGCGGCGACTATCACAGCGTCGCCGGCGGACGGGAAGCGGGAATGACGACGCGGACGAATCTCGAGTACAACCTGCGGCACGGCGTCAGACACCTCACCATCCAGGTGAGCGACCGTTCGGCGGATGGAGGCTGGGACGCCGCCAAACTCAAGCGCATGCGCGACGATTGCGACCGCCACGGCGTGACGTTCGAGGCGATCCGCATGGACGCGCGTTACATCACCCTGCCCAAGGGCGACGCCCGCGACCGGGAACTGGAGGCGATCGCCGGCAACATCCGCAAGGCCGCCCAGGTGGGCGTCAAGGTGATCACCTACCACTGGACCGTCATCCCGATCCGCCGCAATGAAAAGCGGCCCGGGCGCGGCGGGTCCGTCTATGCATCGTTCAAGCTGGAGAAGAACTGGAGAGACCTGCCGGTAGAGAAGTCCGGCCGCGTGACCGCGGACGACTACTGGGAGCGCATCACGACTTTCCTTAAGACGCTGGTCCCCGTGGCGCGCGAGTACGACGTGAGGCTGGCGTGTCACCCCTACGACCCGCCGGGGCTGCCGTTCGGCTACCAGGGCGCCGATAACTGGGACTCACCGGATATTTTCGACGCCATCCGGAAGTATGAAGCGGTGGTGGACAGCCCCTACAACGGATTCCAGTTATGCCTGGGCACGGTCGGGGAAGGGTTGAGGAATCCGCGGACGGAGTTACTTCCTATTGTGAGATATCTCGGCGAACGGGGAAAGATCTATCAGATCCACGCGCGTAATATCAAGGGTGGGTTGCACGATTTCGCCGAGGTGTATCCGGATGAGGGCGACATGGATTTCCTCGCCGTTCTGCGGATCCTTCGCGACACCGGCTTCGCCTGGTCGCTCTGCCCGGACCACATGCCGCACCACGCCGACGATCCCGGCGGCCTTCAGGCGTTCGCCTTCGGATACGGATATCTGAAGGCACTGATCCAGGCGGTCAACGCGGAGGTGGCATGAGGGTCCTGCTGGCGATCGCGTTGGGGGCCGGCGCGGCTCGGGCGATGGCGCAGGCGCCGCCGGTCGAGGGCGCACCGCCGGATGCGCCATATCGAAATCCGGGCCGGAAGCGGCGCCGAGGCGGCGCCAGGCAAACGCTACATCGTCCACTACACGGGCTGGCTGGCTGATGGAACGAAGTTCGACTCGTCGGTGGACCGCAACGAGCCGTTCGACTTCGTTCAGGGCCGGCGGCAGGTCATCGCGGGCTGGGACACCGGGTTCGAGGGAATGCGTGTGGGCGGCAAGCGACGGCTGCTGATCCCGTATCAGCTGGCCTACGGCGAAGCTGGCGCGGGTCCCATCCCACCCAAAGCCGACTTGATCTTTGACGTCGAGCTCCTTGATGTAAAGGATGCGCCTGCCACACCGGCGGGAATCGACGTGCTGCTGCCGCTCGAGGAGATGGAGAAAAAAGTCCTGGCGCTGGCGCGGGCGGTTCCGGAGGAGAAATACAACTGGCGGCCCGCCCCGGGCGTTCGGTCGTTCGGCGAAGTGATGCGTCATATCGAGCTGGGCAACCGGCTGCTGCTCGACATCGCCATGAACGGCTACGCGGCGGAGAAGGTGCGGAAGCAGGCGGCCGCCAACGCGGCGGCGGAAAAGGAGAATCCCGGCAAAGAGAAGATCCTCGCGTCACTCGAGGAGAGTTTCGCCGCCGTCCGGAAATCGATCGGGCAGATGCGAGCGGGGGCGCTCGGCCGCGAGCAGGACTACTTCGGCGCGGCGACGACGCGGCGCGGCGTGTTCGTGTATCTCGACACGCATGTCGCCGAGCACCTCGGACAGGCGATCGCCTACGCCCGGATGAACGGCGTGGCGCCACCCTGGTCGCGGGAGTAAGTTGAGGCTGCCGCGGCGGAATGGAATCTTTCCGGCTGCCTGTTAGAATGGGAGGCTGAATCGCGGTCCGGTTCGCGCCGGTCGATCGGGGGCCGATACAGATGACCTTTTCCTCGCGACTCAGGGCCCGGATCAGGGAAGCGGCCTCCTCGGTTTTTTCCGCCGGCGATCGGAGCGCCACCGAGACAAGCCCACCTGAGGCCGGCGCCCGGTTCTCTCCCGGCGAGATCCTGGCCGGCCGTTTTCACATTGTGCGTCTGCTCGGACGAGGCGGCATGGGCGAGGTGTATGAGGCGCGCGATGAAGCACTGGGGGAGGCCGTCGCCCTCAAAATCGTCCGCAGGGAGATGGCCCGCGAGATCGGCGTCGAGCAGTTTCTTGACGAGGTGCGGAACGCCAAACGCGTGACGCACCGCAATGTTTGCCGCATTTACGACCTGTTTCAGCACGAGTCGGGTGAATGGTTTGTCACCATGGAGCTGCTGCCGGGCAGGACGCTCCTCGACGAGATCCGCTCCCGCGGGCGCTTTTCGGTGGCGGACGCCCTCCCGGCGGTGATCGACATGGCGACGGCGCTCGACGCCGCTCACCAGGAACAGATCATCCATCGCGATTTCAAGAGTGCGAACGTGATGCTGGTTCCGCGCGGGGGCCGCACCCAGGCCGTGGTGATGGATTTCGGACTGGCGCGCCGCGTCACAAGCGCGAGGCCGGACACGGTGATGACGATCGCGGGCACCCCCGCATACATGGCGCCGGAGCAACTCGCCGGCTCCGGCGTGACCCCACGCGCCGACATCTACGCACTCGGCGTCGTGATGTATGAAATGGTGGCGGGCCGGCGGCCTTTCCAGGGGCGCCCGTTCGAGGCCGTGCTCGTAGGGGAAAGGGCGCCGTCGCCGCGGACGTTCGCACCCGATCTGGATCCGCGCTGGGAAGCGGTCATTCTCCGCTGCCTTGAGCATGACGCCCAGCTTCGTCCGGCGACGGCGGGAGAAGTGGCGGCGGCGTTGCAGGCGCCGTTGCCGGTCCGGAAAAGCGGGATGAAGGCGGTGACAGCGACAGTCGGCGCGGCGGCGGCGGTCTCGCTGCTAGCGGTCACGGCCGTGGTGATGCGCCTGGGAGGCCCCGGCGAGGCTCCGCCCTCGCCGGAAGCCCGCGCCCACTATGAACGTGGACTCGGATATCTGCGCGAGGGCACCTACTATGCGGCGGCGAAAGCTCTGCAAAAGGCGGTGGAAACAAGTCCGTATTTCCGGCTGGCCCATGCCGGGCTGGCGGAGGCGTGGATGGAACTCGACTGGACGGAGCGGGCCAACCAGGCCGTAGTGCGGGCCATGAAGCCGGGCGCGCGCCTGAGCAGTTCCGATCAGGCGCGTCTCGACGCCGTGCTGCTGACGTTGAACCGCGACCGTTCCGGCGCGGTCGCGGCCTACCGGAGGATCGCCGACGGCGCATCGCGCGAAAACAGGCCCGGCGCGCTGCTCGATCTTGGCCGGGCCGCGGAGCGGAACTACGACACGGCCCTGGCGGCGGAGTGCTACGAACAGGCGGCCCGGCTCGGGGATCTTCCCGGGGCCCACCTGCTGCTCGGGGTTCTGCTCGCCCGGCAGGGGAACGGGGCGCGGGCGGCGGAAGAATGGGCGAAGGCGGAATCGCAGTATGACGCGACAAGCAACTTCGAAGGAAAGACTGAAGTCTACTACCAGCGCGCCAGCTATGCCATGTCCCGGCCCGGCGACGCGAAACGATGGCTCGAAGTGGCTTTGCGAACGGCCCGCGGAACGGGCAACGCGCACCAGCAAATTCGGGCCTTGTCGAAGTTGAGCAACTTTGCGGAAGACGCGGTAGCGGGTGAGAAACTGGCCGCCGAGGCGCTGGCTCTGGCGCGCGAAACCGGCGTCGAGAGCCTGCGCGGCCGGGCCCTGATCGACCTCGCAAATGCGGCGTCGCTGCGCCGCGACGGCCCGAAGGTGAACGAATATGCCGGCGAGGCGCTTCGCGTGGCCGGATCAATCTCTTCCGAGCGTCTCGAAGCCGCTTCCCGCCTGTTGCTCGGCGCCGCCGCGGTCGATGCGAACGCTCCCTCCGCGGCTGCGCACCTGGAGGCGGCCCGGAACTTCTACGAGCGCGCCGGATTCCGCCGCGAAGCTATTTCGGCTTCCAACCTTCTGGTGCGCGTGCGCCGCAACCGCCGCCAGTTTGAAGCGGCCCTGGACGATTTCGGAAAAATCCTCGAACAGGCGCGTGCCATCGGCGATCGCGCTCTCGAAGCCACCGCGCAGCACGATATCGGCCGTGTTCTTTCCGATATCGAGAGATATCCCGAGGCGCTGTCGCGCTATTCCGAGAGTGTCCGGCTCTGGAAGGAGACCGGCAGGGAGGACTTCGAAGCGTTCGCCACGGTGAGTGTGGCCACCGCGTGCTGGCGTCTGGGCCGGTACGCCGAGGCGAACCAGTTGCTCGACCGCGCCACAGAGATTTCCCGCGCCCGGAAACTCGACTCGCTGGCCGCCTCGGTATTCCGTTCCCGGGCTGACATGGCTCTGAGCCGGAACCTGTACCGGGACGCGATCGCGTGGGCGAGGCGGAGTCAGGGATCGAAGCCGACCAACGCCACGGCGGCGGATGCCACGCGAGTCCTTTGCCTGGCCCAGGCGCGCTCGGGCGCCGCCCGGGAAGCGGAGCAGAATTGTCAGGAGGCCGCAAAACTGGCGGCGGCCACTGCTGACCGGGACCTGTCCACCCAGGTGAAACTGGCGCAACTGGAGGCTTGGATGGCGGGCGGGCGGATCCTGGTCGACGTTGCGGACGCCGGGCGTGCTGCGGCGGAGATGAAAGCCGAAGGAAGACTCGATTCCTCCTGGCGGACCCTGTATCTGGCCGCGCGGGTCCACGCCAAACGCGGTGACCGAGGTGAGGCGGCCAGGAAGGCGGCGGAAGCGGTTGAGATTCTTACAGCGCTCAAGGAAAAGTGGGGCCCGGCCTACACGTCCTATGAGGCCCGCCAGGATATCGCAGATGCAAAGAAATCGCTCGTTGCCCTGAAGGCGAAGTGATAGGATGGGGAACCGTCGCCGAAGCGCCGGCCTCGGGCAGAAAGGAATTTCCGAGACCATGTTCCTCCGCAAACACTTCCCTACGATCGTTGCGACAGTGGCCACAATTTCGTGCGGCCCGAAACCGGCAGTCAAGACGGATTCACCGTTGAACTATGTTGCGAGGCTTGACAATTTCAGTAGCAACCTGATCGCCGTCGCACCTGGAGCCACGCTGGACGGCAAGGTGCTTGGCAGGCCAGTGGACAAGGCTAACCCCACCATTTCCGTCTACGACTTCTCCAGCGAGGAGGCGGTCAAGAAGTGCTCCCCGACTGATGGTAGCTGGAAGATAGAATTTTCCTCCGTCCAGATGAGCGCCTACAATGAGACCGTGAATTCCACTCACTATCTCCGCATCGCCGCCGGAGCAGGCTTTACAGAGACAGGCGACGGTAAGTGGACCGACGGATCCCAGGCGAGCCGCGTGGACATTAAGGGTGGTGGAACGGGATGCGACGCCGTAATGATCACCAATCCGACCCTCGTAGAGATCAATTATGGCAGTTCGCTCAGTAGAGCCAACGATGTCGGCGATGAGGACCCGCCGACGCTTGTCGTCGACGGATCCCTCAAACTACGCCCGGGCAAGGGATACAAGTGGCAGAAGGTCAACGACAATGAAAAGGACGTCTACAAGATCGTTCAGGACGGCGCTGCCAAGCCCAAAGGAAAGGTTACCGCCATTGACTTTCTTTGCCAGGGAGGATACTGTCCGTCGCAGAATTTCAGAATCGGCGAAGTAGGCAGGTCATGGAGCCTTGCCATCTCGCCGCACAATGCCGAGCTGTATCAAACTGTTCTGGGAGGCGCGACCCAGATGATCCGCGCCAAGAAGGATTCCCTTTCCGTCGTGGACGGAGTGCTGACCCACAAGGATACGAGATCGATTGATAATGTGGTGTTCAAAAACTCCGGCCCGGAGGTCCAACTTCCCGAGTTTGGCTACGGGATCAGGGCGTTCGAGATCCATTCGAAGAAACAGTAGCAGCCCGGCGCCTGTCCGGGTTCAAAGAAAGGCGGCAGAGCAGAGAAAGGCCCGCTTCGCCGCCGGGGGCGAAGCGGGCCTGGACGGGTGCGGAAAGAAAGGCGTCTCAGAACACCAGACGGAGCGCCAACTGGCCCTGACGCTCACCCTGCGCGCTGGCCAGTTCGCCAAAGTTGACGGCCTGAACCGCCCGCACGGGCGAGTTGAAGATCGGGGTGTTGGTCAGGTTGAAGAACTCCGCCCGGAACTCGATCCGCGTGCGCTCCCGGATCGGGAACTCCTTCTGAATCGAGATGTCGTAGGTCTTCAGACCAGGACCCCGTTCGGTTCCGAGTCCGACGTCGCCGAATTCGCCGGCCAGCGGCTGGCGGTAGACGGTCGTGTCAAACCATTTCGAACCCAATCCGACCTGGCCCAGAGTGTTTCCGCCCGAACGGCCGGGATTCACGCTGGCGCGCGGGCCCCGGCTGTTGGTTTGCGAGTTGTTCGGACCCTGGATCGTCAGCGGGAAGCCGGTCCGCAGCGTCAGAATGCCGGACAGTTGCCAGTTGCCGATGAACCCGTTGAGGACCGGATGGATGTCCTTGGCGAACGTGCGGCCCCGTCCGAAAGGAACGTCCCAGACGTGCGAGAGAGTGAACATGTGGCGGGCGTCGAAGTAAGTGGGCCCCCACTCGGCCTTCTGGTCCCGCAGGTTCTGCCAGTAGGCCGACTGGCTGGCGGCCTGCCCGCCTTCGCCGTAGTAGCCGATGGCGTCGCTCATCCCTTTCGAGAAGGTGTACGCCGCCTGAAACTCGAGTCCGCGGCTCATGCGTTTCCGGGCCGTGGCCTGGAGGCCGTGATACTGCTGGTTGCCGTTGGACTCGGTTCCGGAAATCTGCGCGATGCGCGACAGTTGCGGATTGCCAGACAGGTACTCGCTGGGCTCGGTGACCACCACGCGCTGGCCAGCCGCGTTCGTGGTCGCGCTGATCAGCTTGCGCTGGAAGTAGGGCATCGGAACCACCAAGTGGTGGCCCTTCTGCCCGATATAGCCGACTGTCCCGACGATGTCGCCAAACTGCCGCTCGACCGTCAGGTTCCATTGCTGGGTGTTCGCCGGGCGCACGAACGGATCCCACAGGCGGATGTTCACGCCCGAGAACGGATCGGCCTGCCGCAGCGCGGTGAGTCCCTGCTGGGCGTTCGAGGGCGGAAGGTTGAACTGCGGCTGGGAGTAGATGGCTTCAAACTCCGCGTTGAACGGCGGGTTGAAGGGCAGCCGGAGGTTGGTGCCCGTTCCTTCCATGAACGAGGAGATCGTGTAGGCGCCGCGGACCACCGAGCGGGAGACGAACTTCGGCTGCCAGGCGAAACCGATGCGTGGCTGGAAGTCCTTCTTGAACCCGTTGTAGAGGGCCCGGCTGTTTCCATCCTGGCCGGCCAGCAGGAGACGTCCGCTGAACGGCTCGAAGTTGGCCTGGCGGTCCTTAACCTCGACGAGCGGCGTATGGTACTCCCAGCGGAGACCGAGGTTGAGGGTAAGTGTATCGCTCACGCGCCAGTCATCCTGGAAATAGTATCCGTGAATGGTCTTGCGGTGTCCCCACGTGCCCGTGTTCAGTCCGCGGCCGAGGTTGGAGGGCAAGCCCAGGAAGAAGTCCGCGTCGGGCCAAGCTACCGTCGACGAACTCGGCGCCGTGAACTGGCCGTTGAAGGTCATGAACCCCGTGCGGCCGTTGTTGCCGGCGTAGAACGTGTTCATCTGCTGCCGCAGAATATTGAACCCGAGCTTCATCATGTGGCGGCCCCGGATCACCGTCAGGTTGTCGGCGTAATGGTAAGTGACGTTCGCAAACAGCTGCTGCGTCCCGATGTTGGCGCTGCCGATGCTGCTGGCGAAACCGTTGGCGAAGTTGATCGCCAGCAGACCCGTACTGTTGACGCCCTGGATTCCCAGCTGCTGGTTGAGGTCCGGCAGTCCTTTGTCGAGTCCGCCGTTGTGCAGGACGATTCGGTTGACGCCCACGCGGGCCTCATTGACGAGGGTCGGGCTGATGCTTCGCGTCCAGTTCACCACGCCGGCTTTGAACGGGGAATTGTTGAACGTGTTAAAGGTCAGCGGGAACGTATTGAACCCGGGGTTTTCCTGGAGGCTGTGCGCGTAACGTACGGAAATGTCGTCCTTCTCGCTCGGCTTGGCGTCGATTTTGACGTCGCCCTGGTTGAGGTCGAGCCGGCTTGAAGACGCGTTCAACTGGTTCTGGCGCAGGCTGTTGTTGATCGGCAGCGGATAGAGGGATGTGTTGGTGAACAGCGCCCTCGCCACCGGGCTCTGCATGCTGGCCGGGATCTGGTTGTTCGGGAACGGCAGGCGCGCGCCGCCGGCGGCGTTCGAGAACGGGTTGTAGAGCTGGAGCGGCGTCGCCCGCCCGGTCTGCGACGTGTCGAGCAGGCGGGAGAAGTCGCCGGCGCGGAAGTCTGCCGGGATCACGGTCGGCGTGCCGATGGTCGGCGGCGTGGGGCGCCGCTGGCCCATGTAGTCGACGAAGAAGAACAGCTTGTCCCGGCCGTTGATCACCTTCGGGATATAAACCGGGCCTCCCAGGGTGCCGCCGAACGAGTTGTAACGGACCGCTCCGCGGGGCAGCGACTGCCCGTTGACCACCGTCCAGTTGCGCGACCAGGCGTTCGCATTCAGTTTGTCGTTGCGGAAGAAGTGGAACCACGACCCGTGCAACTGGTTGGTTCCCGACTTCATCGTGACGTTGATAATTCCGCCCTGGAAATTGCCGAATTCCGCCGAGGCGTTGTTGGTGATCATTTTCACCTCGCCGATCGCGTCGAGGTTCGGCTGGTAGGAAGTCAGGTTGTCGGACACCTGATTGTTGTCGATGCCGTCAAGCAGGAAGTTATTCGCCTCTTTGCGGTTGCCGTTCACGTAGGGCCGGCCGCCGCCGGTTGTCCGCTGGTCGTTGGCGAAACCGGCCGGATTGGTCGTCGTGACGCCCGGCGCCAGCAGCGTCAGCGCGATATAGTTCCGGCTACGGATCGGGGCGTTCGACAGGTTGTTCGCCGTAATGGTCGACCCGACGATCGTCGTGTCGGACTGCAACAACGGCGCCTCGCCGGTCACTTCGATCGATTCGGCCACCGCGCCGACCTCAAGCGTCAGGTTCAACCGCGCGCGCTGGTTGACTTCGAGGACGATGTCGGGCCGGACGGCGCTCTTGAAGCCCGGGGCCTCGAACTTCAGTTCGTAGCGGCCCGCCGGGATGCGGGGATAAAAGTAGATGCCTTCGGCGTTGGTCTGCGTGGGCCACGTCGTGCCGCGGTCGACATCGCGGGCGGTCACGCTCGCATTTACCACGGCCGCGCCCGAAGGATCCGTAACGACGCCGGTGATGCTGGCCGACACCTCCTGCGCCGCCAAAGGCAGCGCCAAGGCGGCCAGCAAAACGCCGATACTCAACTTGGACATGCGTTGTCTCCTGTCATTTCAATTTGGTTGCTGGAAGTTCTGAATCGGTTTAGTTCCGAATTTTCTTCCAGTTTCCATAGAACCGCCCGAAATTTTGGGCTACATCGGAGGGGGTGCAATTCAAGTGCCACCACGTCTACGGGGTGAATGTTTTCCTAGAGGAAATTCCCCACTAGCTAAGATCAGAAACTTTTTGTTCGGCTCTGAGACAGACGGCAGCGAATCTAAGGCAGCACCGTCCGCAGATCTCCCTCGCGGCGCGTAACGTGTTCCCTGTCGAGGAACTCAAGCAGGGGGATCGCGTACTTGCGGCTCACGCCGGTCCATTCCTTGAACTCGGGAACGGAAAACTTCTGGCCTTTGCGCGGCGCCAGCAGCGCGCGCAGCGCGTTGACGGCCGACGGGTGAAATACGAGGTCGTCGCTGACGCGGACCAGGCGCCGGGAACGAAGCAGGATTTGCAGCAGGGACCGCGCGCGCCGCGCCTCCACGCCGCAGCCGGCGAGGACTTCGCCCACGGCCGGAGCCGTCAGTCCGGCGCGTTCGAAGGCGGATTCGATCCGCGTCAACGCCTCCTCCTCATCCTGCCGGAGGTGCAACTGGTGCGAACGCAGGCGCAGAACCTCACCTTCGGCGGCGACGGTACCCGACTGCGCGAAGACGGCGTCGGCGAGGAAAGCCGGCGCGCCGGGCAGTTCCCTGCTGCGAAACTCCTCCCGCGGAAGTCCGGGCTGGAGCGGATTCGCTTTGTGATAGGCGGCCACCGCCGCGTGGAGCCGTTCGAGCCTGGACTCCACCCAGCGGCGCGAGACAACCCAGGACTGGGGCTGGGCGAGGTAGAGGAAACGGGGGTCGGCGGCGGCGTCGAGCACCTGTTTGGCGGGCAGTCCCGTGCGCGCCACCAGTTCGCCGGCGCTCAAGCCGCAGGAGGACTCTTCCACCAGGCAGGCGATGCGCTCGACCGGCGTCGCGCGGGCCAGGCGTTGGACCCGCGCCGAGGCGACGTCCCGCCGGGACCGTGTGGGCGGGTCGATGTCGATGACGGTTCCTCCTCCGATGGTCACAACGGGCGAGAACCTGCGCAGAATGAACCGGTCGCCGGGCAGAAGCAGAACCGGGTCGCGCAAAACGAGGCGGACGTAGCCGGGCGACAGCAACCGGACCTTGGCCTCGGTCTCGGACGCCCACGCGTGGAAGTGCACCGGGGCGCCGTGCTTCACAGGGCCGGCGCCGGCCAGCATCTCGAGACTGCAATCGAGGACGCGGGCCGCGCGGAGCCGGCCCGGATCGACCAGCGTCATTCCGCGGCGCAGTTCTCCGGCGTCGCAACCAGCCAGGTTCACGGCGGTCCGCTGCCCGGCCGTGGCCCTGGGCGCCGCTTCGCCGTGCACCTGCACGCCCCGCACGCGCAGCCTGCGGCCGCCGGGCTGCACCTCGACATCCTGGTCCACCGACACGGATCCCGAGACCAGCGTTCCGGTGACTACGGTGCCGAACCCGCGCATCGAGAAAGACCGGTCAATCGGAAGGCGCAGGTGGCCGGCGGCGCTCTTGCCCGCCACGAGCCGCGCCTGGGCGGCGATCGCCAGCTTGAGTTGGTCGATTCCCTGGCCCGTCACCGCGCTGACTTCGACCACCGGCGCGCCCTCGAGAAACGATCCCGCGGCCAGTTCCTCGACCTCGAGCCGGACCAGACCGGCAAGGTCGGAGTCCACCTTGTCGATCTTCGTGATGACGATCACCCCGTGCCGTACCCCCAGCAGGCGGCAGATCTCGAAATGCTCGCGCGTCTGGGGCTTGATCGATTCGTCGGCGGCGACGACGAGCAGAACGAGGTCGATTCCTCCGGCGCCGGCCAGCATGTTGCGAACGAACCGTTCGTGTCCGGGTACGTCGATGAATCCAAGACGAAGGTCGGAACCGATCTGGAGGTGGGCGAATCCAAGGTCGATGGAGATGCCGCGCTGCTTCTCTTCTTTCAATCGGTCCGTTTCGATTCCGGTGAGCGCGCGAACGAGGGCCGTTTTGCCGTGGTCGATGTGCCCCGCGGTTCCGACGATAATGTTAAGCATGATGCCGTTGGCGGCTCTTCTCATCATGACGTCGGCGGCGGCGGGTCAGCAACAGGCGGCGCCGCCGCCCGAGTCCCGGGAGGAGGCGGTTTTCCGCGGCGGTGTCGCGCTGGTGCGGATCGACGCGCAGGTGGTGGACGGGCGGAAACTGGTGGCGGGACTCTCGCGGGAGGACTTCCGGATTCTGGACGAAGGCACGCCGCAGGCGATCCAATACTTCGGCCGCGACTCCGAGCCGCTGTCGCTGGTGATCCTGCTCGACGTCAGCGGCAGCATGAAGCGGCAGCTCGAGGAAATCACCGGCGTCGCCCGGCGCGCCATGCGCGTGTTAGGACCGTCCGACCAGGTGGCCGTCGTCTTCTTCGGCCGCGAGATCCGGGTCGCGCAGGAATTCACCCGCGATTTCGACGCAGCCGCGGGTGTGATCGCCACGGCGCTGCGGGAAAAGGGCGTGGGAGCGGGCACGGCGATCAACGGCGCGCTCATCGCCACGGCGAAGATGGCCGGCGCGAGCTTGGCGAATCAGCCCGGACGGCGCGCGATCGTGATCCTGACGGACAACGAAGGCCTCAACTACCGCGAGACCGATGAGGCGACGCTCCAGGAGCTGTTCCGGGCCGACCTGGTGCTCAATGCGATCGTCACGCCGAAAGCCAAGGCGCCGGAGCCCTGGCGCAAAGGATACAGCAATCCCGACTTCACACCGTCGGATGTCTTCAAGCTGGCGCGGGAAACGGGCGGCGAAGTGCTGCGCGCATCCAAGGCGGACGAGAGCTTCCAGGAGATGCTCGAGCGGATCCGTGTGCGCTACAGCCTGCACTACCACGCCCCGGCCGGAGCGGCCGGAGAGACCCGCAAAGTCGTGGTGGAGCTGTCGGACGAGGCCCGACGACGGCATCCGCGGGCGACCGTCCGGGCGCGCTCGGGCTACGTGGTGAGATGACGGCGGGCCGGCACGGCGGGCCGGGGCCAGCCGGAATTAGCGCGGCATGCGGCCCGGCGCGAACTCGACCTTCCTGGCGCTCCCGACGGAGAAATCGGCGTCCGAGAAGCTGACCCTCTGCACGGTCTTGAGGTCGTGCCGGCTCACGGCCTGCCCGCCGCGAAACATGGTCTGAGTGACCGGGTAGCCCTGAACACCGGAGTTGGCCACCGTCGAGGCGCCGGCCATGCTGGCGAGCGGTCCGGACAGAGACTTGGCGAATTCGGCCATCTTTTCGAACACTTTCATGTCGCCCGGCGACACTTTCAACTGTCCGGGCTGGGCAGCGCACAGCTCCGACACCTTTTCTCCGCCGCGTGTGCCTTCGTAGAGGGTGCAGGCGAATCCGTTGGCGCTCGAACTCCCTTTCGCCGTGAAGACGGTCTGCGGGCCCGGCGCGGAGGCCCCCGCCATGCCGCCCATTTTGCCCTTCATCATTTTCTCCATCATGGCGCGCTGCTCCGGCGGCATGTTCTTCAGCTGCTCCTGCATCATCGCCATGGCGCCTTCCACCTGGCTGACCAGTTGTTTGGCGGTTTGTTCGTCAATCTCGCTGTATTCGTTCTTGGCCCGGTTCAGAATGACGAGGCGGTTGCGCCCGCCGTCGGTCAGAAACAGGACGGAGGCGGTCTTGGGATCCTTATCCGAGTCGATCCGCATCCGCTCAGCGTCGATCATGACGACCTGCTGCGTGGTCCGGCCGGAGGCCAGATCCTTGACTTCGGTCTCGATTCTCACTCCGGCAGACAGCGGCAAGACCGCAAGGTAGAAAGATGCTCGCTTCATGCCTAAACCATAACACGCCGGAACGGCCCCTGTTTCGGAATCCGACACCGGAGGTGCGTCCGGGACCGGACTACGTTACACTCCTGATCAGAAGGGAGGGTCTCCCATGAGGTTTCTTTTTCTGCCTCTCGCACTCATCTCCGCGGCCGCCGCACAGACGCCGTCCGCCAGCATCGTGGGACGCGTGAGCGACGCCACCGGCGCCGTGATCCCGGGCGCGGCGATCAAGACAACCAATCTCGACACGAACGTCACTCAGACCGCCTTTTCGAACGTGGCCGGCGAATTCACCATCCCCTTTCTGAATCCCGGCCGCTATACTCTGGAAGCCTCTTCGGCCGGCTTCCGGACTTTTCGCCAGGGCGAGTTCAGCCTGGCCGTGGACCAGGCGCTGCGGATCAACGTCTCGCTTGAGGTCGGGTCGACGTCGGAAAGCGTGACCGTCACCGACACCCCGCCCGTGCTCAACACCGAGAGCGGCACGCGCGGCGCGGTCATCACCAACGAGGAGATCACGGAGATTCCGCTGGACAGCCGCAACTTCGGCGACCTCGCTTACCTGACCGGCGGCGTGATCCCGAAGGGCGACGGAGGCGACGGCAGCTACGCCGTCAACGGCGCGCGAGCCGATAACGTCGGTTTCCTGCTGGACGGCATGAACAACACGCAGCGGCGGAACACGGGCGTGGTGATCAACCCGCCGCTGGAAGGCGTGCAGGAGTTCAAGATGATCACCTCCGGCTTCTCCGCTGAGTACGGCCGGTACGCGGGCGGCGTGCTCACGGCGGTGACCAAGAGCGGCGCCAACCGCTTTCGCGGGTCCATTTACGAATTCCTGCGCAACGACGCCCTCGACGCCACCGGCTACTTCGACGGCTCGAAGGCCAAGCTGCGGCGCAACCAGTTCGGATCCACCGTGTCCGGGCCGGTTTTCCTGCCGCGGACATACAACGGCCGCGACCGCACGTTCTTTCTCGTCACCTGGGAGTCGCTGCGGCTGATCGATGGCGAGGCGCAACGGGGCATCACTCCCTGGCCGGAGATGCTCCGGGGAGATTTTTCGAGGGCCGTCAACGCCCTTGGGCGGCCGATTCGCCTGAATGACCCGCTGGCCGGCGCGCCGTTTCCCGGCAACCAGATTCCGCCGAGCCGGATGGATCCGGTGGCGGTGAAGCTCGCGGCCTACTATCCCCAGCCGAATCTGGCCGGATCCGCCAACAACTTCATCTCCCAGGGCAACAGCACCCAGAGCTACAACAACCTCGGCTTCAAAGTGGACCACAACGCCACCGCCAGCGACCGCCTCTCGTTCAGCACTTTCGTGCGCCCCAACGAGGTCTTCGACGCAGTGGTCAACTCGCGCTCGCCTCTCCCGCTGTTTGGCTCGGCGAACAACACGCTCGACCTGCTTTCGGGCGTCCGCTACCTCAAGTCCATCACACCGGTCTTCTTTCTCGATTTCAACGTCTCCTTCTCCCGCAAGACGAACCACCAGGTCTGGCCTCACAGCGGAGAAAGGGACTGGGCCGCCGAAGTGGGCTTCCTCGGCGGCACCCAGAACCCGGTGGCCAAGGGACTGCCGCAGGTCGACGCCAGCGGATACATTTCCATCGGACCCGCCTACGACATTCCTAAGATCTGGGCGTTTAACAACTATCAGTACGCCGGGGCCGCCACGTGGATTCGCGGCCGCCACAACCTGCGATTCGGCGGCGACTTCCTGCGCATGCAGTACTTTTCGCGCAACTACGGCGACACGCGCGGCAGAGTCTCGGTCCTCGGCCGCTTCACGGGCGAGCCGATGGCGGACCTGCTTCTCGGCTGGCCCACCACAACCCGCCGCCAGTTGGACGGGTCCGGGCCGTACCACCTCGTGTCGAACTACTCGGGCTACCTTCAGGACGACTTCAAGGTGACGCCTTCGCTGACGCTGAACCTCGGGCTCCGCTATGAACTGATGAAGCCCCCGCTCGAGAAGTTCGGGGCATGGTCCATGTTCGTGCCTTCGCTCGGAAAGATCGTGATCGCCGGCCGGGAACGCGTCCCGGATTTCGAGCAGCGGGTGGCGTCCACCGGACTGGCGCAGTTCATTACGCTGGCCGCCGACGCGGGGCTCCCCCGGACCATCCGCAAATCGGACTTCACCGATTTCGGTCCCCGCTTCGGCTTCGCCTGGCGCCCGTTCGGCAAGACGACCTCGGTGATCCGCGGAGGCTACGGAATTTTCTACGGCAGCAGTTCGCTGTACCGGTCCGACGAGTACAGCGACACGTATCCGTTCTCGATCAACGAGACCTACAACGCCGTCACCTCCAATCCGCTGGCCCTCACGCTTTCCGATCCATTCCCGGTGTCGCGGCGCAGCGTCGGCGGCGTCGCCAACACGACCGGGCAGGAGGTCAGCCTCCAGAGCCAGTATCTGCAATCGTGGAATCTCACCATCGAGCGCGAGTTCGCCCAGGGCACGGTGATCGAGGTCGCCTATGCCGGTTCAAAAGGCACGCACCTGCCGCGCCGCTACGACATGAACCAGCCGTACCGGCTGCTGGATGTCCGCGCGGCCACGGGCGTGTTTCCGAGGCCCTATCCGGCTTTCGGCAGCATAAACATCGTCAACGACGGTTCGAACTCCATTTACAACTCCGGTTCGGTCACCCTGCGCCGCCGGTTCAACAAGCGGTTCTTTGTGCGCGCTTCCTACACCTACGCGAAGGCGATCGACGAATCGTCGAACACGGGAGGCACGATCGCCTACAACTTCCCGATCGCGCAGGATTCCCGCAACCTGAAGGGCGAGCGGGGGCGCTCGGATTTCGACATCGGCCATTCGTTCGCCGCGAGCTTCATCGTCCAGCCGAATTTCGGCCGCAACGTGGTGGCGCGGGGCTGGCAGTTCTCCGGCACGAGCACGATCTACACCGGACCTCCGTTCACTCCCAAGGTCGCCAACTTCAACTACAACAACGGAGAAGCCAGCCGGCCGAACCGCATCGCCAAGGGGACGGTCCCGTCGCCCTCGGTGGAACAGTGGTTCGACCGCACGGCGTTTCCCGTCGTGCCGGTCGGTTCCTACCTGTTCGGCACGTCGGGAAGAAATATCCTCGACGGCCCGGGCACGGTGAACCTGAACCTGTCGGCGTCGCGCCGGTTCCGATTCGGCGAGGGCCGCGCCGTGCAGTTCCGCCTGGAGTCGTTCAATCTGCCGAATCACCCGAACTTCAACCTGCCGGAGAACCGCGTCGACATCATCAGCGGCGGAGTCATCAGCCGCGCCAAGAACAACCGGACGATGCAGACCGGCTTGCGGGTCGAGTTCTGAAGGCAAGCCCCGCCGGAGGACGGGATTTCCGGCCGGACCCCCTCCGATTCGCGGAGCCTTGCGTTGCGATAGAATGCAAGGCAGCTATTCGTAAAAAGGGGTTCCCATGAAACATCTGAGTTTGATGCTTCTTCTTGCGGCCGCCGCGTTGGCGCAGACCGAACGTGGAAATATCACCGGTGTGGTCACGGACAGTTCCGGAGCAGCTGTGCCTGGCGCGACCATCTCGATCACCAACGTCGCCACCGGCCAGACGACCCAAACCACCAGCGAGTCCAATGGCGACTTCAATCTTCCCAACCTGCCTCCGGGAACCTACCGGATGGAGTTTTCGGCGCAGGGCTTCAAGAAAGTCTCGCGGGATGGAGTCGTCATGACCGCCGCCGCCACAGTGCGCGCGGACGCACGGCTGGAGGTCGGCCAGGTGACCGAGACCGTGGAAGTCAGGGCCGATGTCGCGCAGGTTCAGACGGAGAACGCCAAGATCACGACGGCCGTGCAGAACAAGCTGGTCGACGAGCTTCCGCTGGTGGTCGGAGGCGCGCTTCGCAGCCCGTTCGACCTGGTCTCGGTCGCCCCGGAAGCGCGGGGCGGCGGCGGGCAGCTGGCCTTGGGCGGCGGACAGGCGCGCGCCTGGGAAGCCACGCTCGACGGCGTTTCGGTCGCCACGAACCGTTCGGCGGACGCCGTGGAGATCGCCTACAACGCGCCGTCGCTCGAAGCGATCACCGAATTCGCCGTCGACACCAACGGGTTCAAGGCTGAATACGGGCAGGCCGGGGGCGGCATCATGACCTTTTCCTCGAAGTCCGGCACCAACCAGTATCATGGCGTCGTTTACGACTTTCTGCGCAATGAGAAGCTCGACGCGCGGGGGTTCTTCTCTCCTCGCCGCGCCGTCTACCGGCAGAACGATTTCGGCGCCACGGCGGGCGGACCGCTGTCGGTTCCGAAGCTGTACGACGGCCGCAACAGGACGTTCTTCTTCTTTTCTTATGAAGGCTTCCGCAACCGGGTCGGCTCGAATGACGCCATCTTCAGCGTTCCCACGCCGGAGATGTACGAAGGGGACTTCACCAACCTCGTCAATCCCGCCAACCAGCGCCTGACCATCTACGATCCGGCCACCCAGCGCCCGAACCCCGCGGGCGGATTCATCCGGGACGCCTTCCCGAACAACCGGATCCCGGCCAACCGCATCAGCCCGTTCGCCAAAGCGTGGTCCGCCTTCGCCCAGCCGGTGAAACCGAACCGCGGCGGCGCGCCCGGCACGATCGACTACATCCGGAACAACTACATCGCCACCGGCGGGTCGGTGGTTTCCCCGCAGAACAAGTACAGCCTGAAGGTGGATCACAACCTCAACCTGCAACACCACCTGGCGTTCTTCTACAACAACAGCAACTTCAACCAGGCTGTCGGTCCCGGCGGCCCTCCGGGATTGCCGCTGCCTCTCTGGAATGGCCAGGTCCAGACGTTCGAAACCGAGGCGTTCCGGCTGGCTCACGACTGGACGCTGAATCCGCGCCTGCTCAACCACTTTTCGATCGGCGGCAACATGTTCTACAAGGTCAGCGCGTCGGCCAACGCCACCGGCGGCTGGAAAGACAAGCTGTGCATGAAGAACGTGCCCGATTGCGACATCAATTTTCCGGTGGCCGCGTTCAGTGAGTTCAGCGGATGGGGCTCGACCTCGTTCAACGGCACAGAGCAGCCGCTCTGGGCGCTGAAGAATGACATGAGCTATATCCGGGGGTCGCACACCTTCAAGTTCGGCGGCGCTTTCCAGAGCCAGAGGGCCAATGGCTATGGCCAGCAGAACATCATGGGCCAGGCCAGTTTCAGCTTCCAGGGAACGTCCATCCCCGGCGCGACCGCCTTCAACAGCGGCAGCTCGTTTGCGAGCTTCCTGCTCGGCGAGGCCGCCAGCGGCGCCACCGAAACCAACCGTTTCGTCGCCCAGCTCTACCGCTACTACGGTTTTTACGCGCAGGATGACTGGCGGGTGAACAGCCGTCTCACGCTGAATCTCGGCCTGCGCTACGAGTTCACCCTGCCGCCGGTGGAAAATGACGGCGACAAATACTCGGATTTCACGCCGGACCGGATCAATCCCGCGGTGAACTATCCGGGCGCGCTGCGCTTTGCGGGCTTCGGCCCGGGGCGCGAGGGCCGGCGGTCCCTGGTGCCCGGCTGGTATGCCGGTTGGGGTCCGCGGTTCGGACTCGCCTACACCGTCAACCCAAAGACCGTTGTGCGGACCGCCTTCGGCCGGTCGTTCAGCAAAGTGACGGTAGTGGCGGGTTCCGGCCACTACGCGGGCTTCATCGGCAACTACTCGTTCGCCTCACTGGACCAGGGCATCACGCGCGCCTTCCGGCTGGACGACGGCCTGCCCGCCTACCCGCTTCCGCCCGATCTCCGCCCGGATTTCCAGAACAACCAGAACGTCGACCATTGGCAACTGGTGGACGCCGTCCGGGCCCCGGAGAATCTCTACTGGACCTTCTCCGTGCAGCGCCAGCTTTCGAACAATACGGTACTCGAGGCCGCCTACAACGCCACCGTCGGCTCCCACCTCCAGACGGGACTCGTCAACATCAACCAGGTGCCCACGCCGATCCTCGACAGCCTCATGCAGCGGTTCGGACCGCAGCAGGCCGTGACCATCCTGACTTCGGCGGCCGGCAGCGCCGCCGCCACACAGGCGGGCATCGGGCTCCCCTACCCGAACTTCACGAACCCGAACGTGCAGCGCACGACGCGCAATGTCGCCCAGTCGCTCCGGCCCTACCCACAGTACCTCAACGTGGTCACCGGCTCGCAAGGCGGCGACAAGAGCGGCCATTCCACCTACCACGCGATGGTGCTCAAGATGGAACGCCGCTACTCAAACGGCCTGACGTTCCAGTGGAACTACACTCTGTCAAAGATCCTCACCGACTCCGACAGCTACGACGCCAGCACGACCTCCCAAGACCAGTACAACCGCCGCCTCGAGAAGTCGATCGGACGGTTTGACCAGACCCATGCCGTGAAGCTGAGCACCATCTATGAGCTTCCGTTCGGCAAGGGCCGCCGCTGGCTGAACCAGGGCGGCGTCGCCAACGCCGTCCTGGGCGGATGGCGCATCAGCGGCATCCAGAGCTACTTTTCCGGCTTCCCAGTGGCCCTGGCGCGGAACAATCCGTTCACGATCTTCAACGGCGTCACCCGGCCGACGATCACGTCCTACGACAACTGGCGCGCGCCGATCGCCGGCGACAGCTTCGATCCCGGACGGGACCGCTTCCTCAACCCCGCCACTTTTCCGGCCAGCGGCCAGCCGATCGCCTTCGGCAACGCGACCCGGTTCAATCCGAAGGTCCGCTCGTTCCCCAATTTCAACGAAAACGTCAGCTTTGCCAAGTCGTTCGCCTTTGGGGAGTCCCGCCGGCTCGACTTGCGCTGGGAGGCGTTCAACCTGTTCAACCGGACCGTCTTCGGCATCGGAGGAACGAACCTGAACGCCAACAACTTCGGCGTTGTGCAGGACCAGGCCAACACATGGCGCCAGATGCAGGTGGCGCTGAAGCTCTACTGGTAGGGGCGGCGGCACTCCTTTCCCCTCTCTGCCACGACGACGGATCAGGCCCGCCGCCCGAAGGCATGGCGGAAGCCACGCGATTGCGAACACGCGCATGTAAAATGAGAGACAACAGGGTTGGGGAAGGACGGCGAGAGGTCCTTTTCTAGGCGTGGACAAAGAAGCAGTTCGGGAAAGCCTGGGGCGTATCCTATCCAGCGATCCCTTTTCGGGATCCTTACGGATGAAGCGTTTCCTCCAGTACACAGTGGAAGAAGCGCTCGCCGGCCGCGGCGGCGAGTTGAAGGAATCTGTGCTCGGAATGGCTGTCTTTGACCGCGGCGCCGATTACGACCCGCGGCTGGACCCGATCGTCCGGGTGGAGGCCCGCCGGCTGCGCGCCAAGCTCGAAGAGTATTACCGCCAGGCGGGCGCCGGCGATCCGATTCGCATCGAGTACGAGCGCGGCAGCTACGCTCCCGTGTTCCGCGGGCACCCGTCCGCGCCGCCGCAACCGGCCGAGCGAACGATCGCGATTCTGCCCTTCTCCAACCTCGCCCCGGAGGCCGGCAACGACTATTTCAGCGACGGATTGACCCAGGAACTCATCCACGCCATGACCCGCCTTCCCGGCCTGCGCGTCATGGCGTGGAACTCGGCGGCCGCCCTGCGGCAGAAAGGGCAGCGTCCGGAGGAGATCGGGAGAACTCTGCCGGTGGACAACGTGCTCGAAGGGTCGGTGCGGTGGGCAGGCGACCGCGTCCGCCTCACGGTCCGCCTGGTTGAAACCTCCACCGGCCTCTACGTCTGGACCGAGACCTTCGACCGCCGCCTGCGCGACCTGTTCGAAGTCCAGGAGGAGCTGGCGCGCGCCATCGCAACGGCTCTCGAGATCCGCCTCGTCAGTGGAGACCGGCTGCGGCCGCGGGCGGCCAACATGGAGGCGTACAACCTCTATCTCCGCGGCCGTCATGAATGGAACCGCCGGACCGAGGAAGGGCTGCGGCAAAGCCTGATTCTGTTTGAGCGCGCGGCGCAACTGGACAACCGTTTCGCCCTGGCCTACGCCGGTCTCGCCGACGCCTACGCCCTGCTTGGCGATTTCGGCGTCATGGCCATGGACGTCATGCCGAGGGCTCGCGAGGCCGCGCTCCGCGCCATTGAACTCGATCCCGGACTCGCCGAACCGCATTGCTCGATCGGGTTCCTCTCTTCGGTTCACGACTGGGACTGGTCCGAGGGGGAGCGCCATTTCCGGCGGTCGATCGAGTTGAACCCCGGCTACGCGACGGCCCGGTTGTGGTACGGCGTGGACATGCTGGTCCTGGTGGGCCGGATCGAGGAGGGGATCCGCGAGATCGACGTCAGCTGCCGGCTGGATCCTCTGAATTTTGTCGCCCACGAAGCGAGGAACTACGCCTGGATGCTGGCCCGGCGGTACGCGGAAGCGGAGGCGGGTTACCAGCGTCTCTCCTCCTGGGCTCCTGGTTTCTACAAGAGCTACACGGGAATGGGGCGCACGCTCGCCGCCCAGGGCCGCTACCGGGAGGCGATCGAAATGCTTCTCCGCGGCCGGGAACTCATCGGCGATGTGCCGAGCGTCCTCGGCGCGTTGGCGCACGTGCATGGACTCAACGGCGACACGGCCGAGGCCGGCCGGCTGGCCGCCCAGGTCGAGGAGATGAGCCGCCGGCGGCACGTCTCCTGCGTGACCCGGGCCATGGTGTCGCTGGGCCAGCGCGACAGGAGCGCGGCGCTCGACTGGCTGGAGCGCGCGGCGGCGCAGAAGGAGCTGCCCCTGGCCGCGGACGGCATGCATCCCGCTTATGACGAGTTGAGGACGGAGGCTCGGTTCCAGGCGCTCCTTTCGCGGATGAACCTGGTCCGATGACGTCAGGCGGCCCGGGGGACGCAGGACGGAAATCGTACGCCGCCGTTCACCGCGCGAGCCCCCGGTCCCACAGCCGGAAAGCCGCCGCGCCGGCCAGCATGGTCAGCAACCCGTAGAGCGCAGGCTGCCAGCCCGAAGTGGAGAAGATGAACAGCCATCCGGCCAGGGCCAGCAGGCTCGGCAGCGGGTAGAGCCAGATCCGGAAGGGCCGGCCGATGTCCGGGCGATGCCGCCGGATCCAGTGCACGGCGGCGATCTGGCCCACGAACTGGACGAGGATGCGGGCCGTGATCAGGGCCGACAGCACCTGGCCGAGCGCGAGCATTCCGGCGGCGATCGACAGGCCCCCGATGGTGAGCAGCGAGACGTGCGGGAAGCGCCCTTCGGGGTGAAGCCGGGCGAAGACCGGAAAAAAGTAGCCGTCGAGCGCGGCGGCGTACGGAATGCGGCTGTAGCCGAGCATCAGCGCGAAGCACGAAGCGAGGCTGGTCCAGAGGATAAGCACGGTGACGGCCGCTCCGGCCCAGGTCCCGTAAATCCGCTCCATGAACTCGGCGGCGATGTAGGTCGACTGCATCGCCTCGCGCCACGGAACGGTTCCGATGATGGCGAGGTTCATCACCGAGTAGATCAGCGCCACGGCGACCACCGAAATGAGGATCGCCCGCGGAATCACGCGCTCGGGATGCTTCACCTCGCCGGCCACGTAACAGACGTCGTAGTAGCCCAGGAAATCGTACATCGCGATCAACGTAGCCTGGCCGAGGCCCAGAAAGAACCCGGTGGACAGCGAGAAAGCGCCCGGGGGAAAGTCGAAGGCGACGCCGGGACGGAAATTCGCCACGCCGCTGCCGATGACCCAGAGGATCGTCACCAGCATTCCGCTCCACAGCACGACGGTCAGGCGGCCCACTCCGTGGATGTTGCGATAGAGCAGAGCCACCAGGACCACTCCCACAGCCACGATGACGAGCTTGCCCTGCCATGGCGTCATGCCCCGCCAGAAGTAGGCCACATACTGGGCGAATCCCAGATAGCCCGAGGCGATTTCGAGCGGGCCGGAGAAGATGAACTGCCAGATGAACAGGAACGGAAGGAGGCGTCCGGCCCTCGTGTGCCGGAACGCCTCCCGCAGGTAAACGAAGGTGCCGCCGGAGCCGGGCATCGCGGCCGCGAGTTCACTCCACACAAGGCCGTCACAGACGGCGATGACCGTGCCGATGGCCCAGCCGAGCATGCATTGCGGGCCGCCCATCGCGGCGATGATCAGGGGGATCGTGATGAATGGGCCGACGCCGACCATGTTGCTCATGTTGAGCGCGGTGGCTTCGAGGAGGCCGAAGGCGCGGACTATGCCGTAGCGGTCGCGTGTCTGGTCCAACCTCGTGAGGATACCAGTTCGGCTTGCGATCCCGAGCCCGCCCGTCCGCGCCGGCCGGTTACTGCCAGGTTACGTCGAGGTTGGCGATCTGTTCGTCCGCCAGTTCCACCTCGCGGACCTGATCCGGCTTCCCTTCGCGCCGGAAGATGACCCGGTGCCTGCCGATCGGCAACTTGAGCGTGAGGGGCGTCTTCCCCTTCGGCTCGCCGTCCACGAGAATGTCCGCCTGATCCGGAGTCGACAGCAGCAGCAGCGTTCCGGTGGACGGATCCAGCCGCGTGAACGCTTTCGATTCCTGGGGAACCAGGATCACCGCCACGCCGGCCCGGTGTCCCGTCAGTTTGAAGTGAAGCACGTGACGGCCGGAGGCGAGTTCCATGGAGCAGGGGGTGATGCAGGAGTCCTTGGTATCGTCGATGGTCACCTGCGCGCCCGGCGGCTGCGACTGGATGTCGACGATCCCGGAACGGGGCTCGTTGGCGCGGAGCGGCGTGGCCGGCGCGGGAGGCGGCGCGGGCGGCGTTTCCAGCCCCGTCGCGGCCGGGGAAGGGGCCGGACCGGGCGTGGGAGAAGGCTCCGGCGGGGGCGGGACCCCTTGGCTCAAAGGCGGGACTGTCGTAGCCTGCTCCTGGCCGGCGAGCCCGGCAAGGATCGGCTCCCAGTATCCGCGCGTGGCCCACGCGGCGGCGCCCAGCAATGCCAGAGCCAGGATGGCGAGCACGGTGTTGCGCCCGAGGTGCGAGGCGGGTTCTTCGAGATCGCGCAACTCCCGCGCCCGGCGCAGAGGGCGGGTCAGGTTCCTCGCCGTCGACGAGTCGGCCGGTGGCGGGACGGGCCGCGTGAGCGTCGACGCGGTCCGGGTCGCGTCCCGGGCCGTTTCCATGGTCGGCAGCGCGGCCGCGGATCCGCGCGGCAGCGGCCGCCAGTCAGGGCACTGCGCGAGCGCGTTCCCGAGCGCCCGCACAAACTGGGTGCAGGTTGCGAACCGCTCGCCGGGCCACTTCGCCAGTCCCTTATCGAAAACTTCGCGGACCGGGGCGTCGAGAGTCGGGTTGAGCCGCCTCGGGTCGGGGTGGGGCTCGCGGCAGATCCGCAGCATCAAGGCCGGCAGCGACTCGGCGCTGAACGGCTTTTCCCCGGTCAGCAGTTCATAGGCGATCACGGCGAGAGCGAACTGGTCCGACCGTCCGTCCAGGCTCTGGTTGCCCTCGATCTGCTCGGGCGACATGTAGGACGGCGTCCCGAGAACGAAGTCGCTCTGCGTGGCCTGCGCCGACAGGATCTTGGCCACGCCGAAGTCGGTGATCTTGACCACGCGCGCGTCGGTGAGCATGATGTTGCCGGGCTTGACGTCGCGGTGGACAATGCCCTTGGAGTGCGCGTAGTCCAAGGCCTCCGCCGTGTCCGCCAGGACGGCGAGCAACGTCTCGCGGTCGATCTCCTGCCGCCGCAGAATCTGGTCGAGCGTCGAGCCGGAGACGAACTCCATGGCGATGAAAGCGTTGTCGCCGTCTTCGCCGATGTCGTAGATCGTGACGATATGCGGGTGCGAAAGCACGCCCGCGGAGCGGGCTTCGCGGAACAGGCGCTCCCGGAGTTTGGCTTTCTCGGCCGGGTCGGGAAACTCGCCCAGACGGATCGTTTTGATGGCGATGGTGCGGCCGATCACCGGGTCCATGGCGCGGAACACTACGCCCATGGCTCCCCGGCCGAGTTCCTCGATGATCTCGTACCGGCCGATTCGCTGCATTCCGCGTTCATTTTAGCGCAACGAAACGGTCATCGAACCCGCGTAAACCGCCTGCTAAACTGGTAATTTCAAGACCATGCTCGAGTCTCTGTTCAGCGGCGGGAAGAAGCCCGAATCAAGCGCCGGGCCCGCGGAGGCGCCCCGCGTCAGCCTCCTTGACCGCCTCAAACAGGGCATCCAGAAAACGCGCGCCGGCCTGGTGGAAGCCATCGAGGACACGATCTCTGGAAAGAAAGAGATCGACGCCGCGCTCCTCGAGGAACTCGAATACACCTTGATTTCCGCTGACATCGGCGTCCGCACGGCGGCGGAAATCCTGGAACGGATCCGCCAGCGGGTGGACCGAAGGCTGGTCAACGACGCGGCGGAATTGCGGTCCTTGATCAAGCAACACCTGCTCGAAGTGTTGCAGGCGGCCGAACGGCCGTGGAACCTCCCCGCGGAAGGACCCGCCGTCCTGATGATCGTGGGCGTGAACGGCGTCGGCAAGACGACCACGATCGGCAAGCTCGCCTCGCACTACCGCGCCCGTGACAAGTCCGTGCTGCTGTGCGCGGCCGACACCTTCCGCGCCGCCGCCATCGAGCAGCTCGAAGTGTGGGGGCAGCGGGCCGGCGTGGAAGTGATCCGGCAGCAGCAGGGGTCCGACCCGAGCGCGGTCCTGTTCGACGCGATGTCGGCGGCCCGGGCCCGTCGGGCCGACTACGTGATCGTCGACACGGCGGGACGGTTGCACACGAAAAGCAACCTCATGGCCGAGCTGGAGAAGATGCGCCGCACGGCGGCGCGCGTGGTTCCTGGTTCGCCTCACGAAGTGCTGCTCGTCATGGACGCCACCACCGGACAGAACGGGCTCGAGCAGGCACGCCGGTTCACCGAATCGTCCGGCGTGACGGGAATCGTTCTCACCAAGCTCGACGGCACGGCCAAGGGCGGCGTTGTCATCGCGATCTCGCGGGAGCTGAACCTGCCCGTGCGGTTCATCGGCGTTGGAGAGCAGGCCGCCGACCTCCTGCCGTTCGAGCCCGAGCGCTTCATCGAATCTCTCTTCGAATAGGCATGCCGCTCTCACCGGCCGACCTGATGCGGGAAGCTCTCGCAGAAGCCCGAAAAGGGATCGGACAGGCGAGTCCGAATCCGATGGTCGGCGCGATCCTCGAGCGCGGCGGCGAAGTCGTCGGCCGGGGTTTTCACATTTACGCCCAGAGCAGGCACGCCGAGATCGTCGCCCTGGAGGCCGCGGGCGAACGGGCCCGGGGGGCGACCCTGTACGTCAATCTTGAGCCCTGCTGTCATCACGGCCGCACGGGGCCCTGCACGGAAGCTCTGGCCGCCGCCGGCGTGGCGAAAGTCGTGGCCGCGATGCAGGACCCGAACCCGCTTGTGGCGGGAAAGGGATTCCAGGCCCTGCGGGAGGCGGGAATCGAGACGTCCATCGATGAACGTTTCACGGTCGAGGCGGAGAAGCTGAACGAACCGTTCGTGCATTTCATGCGCACAGGCCGGCCCCTGGTGACCCTGAAGGCCGCCTTGACGCTCGACGGCAAGATCGCCGCGCCGGAGGACAATCGCGGATGGATCACCAGCGACCAGGCGCGCGAACATGTCCAGCAGATCCGGCACGCCGCAGACGCGATCCTGACGGGCATCGGCACTGTGCTGGCCGACGACTGCCTGCTCAACGACCGGTCCGGCGCTCCCCGCGGCCGGCCCCTGATGCGCATCGTGCTCGATTCTCAACTCCGGATCGGGCTGCATTCGAAGATTGTCAAGAGCTGCCGCGGCGACGTTATGGTCGTCACGACGTCGTTCGCCTCCGCAGAGCGCCGCAAGGCGCTCGAGGACGCCGGCGTGCGCGTCGTGGTGGCCGACGGCCCCGGCGGACGGACCGGGCTGCCCGCCGTGATCGAGTTGCTGGCGCGGGAGGCATACCTGTCGCTGATGATCGAGGCCGGAAGCAAGGTGAACTGGGCGGCGCTTGAAAGCAACGCCGTCGACCGGATTTTCTTCTACTACGCGCCGAAGATACTCGGCGGACTCCAGTCGCTTCCGGTGGCCGGCGGCACCGGGCGTCTCCGGCGCGCCGACGCGATCCTGTTCCGTAACGTCAGTCTCCACCGGATCACCGAGGACGAGTTCGCCGTGGAAGCATACCTGGTGAAGTGACGGAGGGCGGCATGTTCACGGGGATCATCGAGGAAGTGGGAACCGTCGAATCGGTCGATCCGCGCGGCGGAGGCGCTCGGCTGCGCGTCCGGTGCGCACGGGTGCTCGAAGACGCCACTGAGGGCTCCAGCATTGCGGTGAACGGGGTCTGCCTCACCGCAGTCGACCTCGGCTCATCGGCCTTCGCGGCGGACCTGGCGCCGGAGACGCTCCGCCGGTCGAACCTGGGAGACCTGGCTCCCGGCCATCTGGTCAACCTGGAACGACCCCTGCTGCCCACCAGCCGCCTGAGCGGCCACATCGTGCAGGGACACGTGGACGGCGCCGGACACCTGGTGAGCCTGCGGCCGCTCGGCCACGGCGACTGGTGGCTCGAAGTCCGCGTGCCCGCCGAATTGGACCGCTACCTCGTCTACAAAGGCTCCATTGCCCTCGACGGAATCAGTCTGACCGTCGCCGCGATCGCCGGCGGCGTCGTTTCGGTCACCATCATTCCGCACACCTGGGAGAACACCAATCTGCGGGGCCGGCGTCCCGGGGACCGCCTGAATATCGAGTGCGATATCCTGGCCAAGCACGTCGACAAGCTCCTGGGCCGGATCGAGAAGCCGGCGGGGCTCTCGGTGGACGCGCTGCGAAGCGAGGGCTACTAGAGCCCCGCCTCGTCAGGCAATCTATGGATTGATCACCAGATTTCTGATGACCTCCCCCGCCTGCACGCGGATCCCGTTGCTCTCTCCCGAAACCCCGAGCGTCACGGTGACCCGAAAGAAACCGGGGTAGATCGGATCGAGTGTCACCGAATTCACCGAACCGCCTCCGGATGTGATCGACACGCGGGGCGTGTCCTGAATGATCGACCACCCGGCCACGTCGTTCACCCGGACCCAGAACACGAACGCCCCGCCGGGGCGGGGCGTTCCCGAACCTTGGTTCGTCACCACCGAGATCGTCGCGGGCGTGGGGCTCGTCGACGCATACCAGTACGGCACACGGATTTCCGGACCGTTTGAACCTGACACGATCAGGTAGCCTTGGTACTCGCCCGGTGGCAGCGATTCGTGCGCCCACCGGATCGTCACCGGGCGGGACTCGCCCAGCGCCAGCGCGACGGTTGTGGCCAGCGGCGTCGGCGTCGCGCCTCCATCGAGCGCCTCAGCGCGGATCGAGAAACTCTCCGCGGCCGGCCCGATGTTGGACAGGGTCAACGTCCGCGACACGTCCACCGTCATTCCCGCCGCTCCGAAACTGAGCGAAACCGGGGAAGCCGCCACCGTCGTGGTCAGGGCGCGGTCCAGATCCAGCCGGCCCGCCCCCGCCGACTGCACACCCGCCACCCCGAAGGGGGTGACCACCGGCGTGGCCGAATTGACCAGGAGCGACTTGTACTGCGCCGCCGTCAGTCCGGGCCGATGCGCCTTCAACACAGCCGCGGCGCCGGCCACCACCGGAGCCGAAATGCTGGTCCCCGCCTCGACCCTATAGCCTCGCGGATCGTAGACGATCCCGCGCGCGTCGGATCGTTGCGCCGCGACGTAGACGAGTTGCCCGGTCGCCACAAGATCGGGACTGATCGTCGCCGTATTGGTGGGGCCGCGGCTGCTGAAGTCGGAGATCTGGTTGGGGTTGACCTCGAAGACCGCGAGTTCGAACTCTAGCAGGACGTCGATCGTCCGGCCGCCCGCCAGTTGCGCTCTCAACTGCTGGCCGTCCTCGGCGCGGATCATCAGTGCCGGAAGACGCGCGTTTCCCGGGGTCCACCCCTCGATTGGCCGCCCATCCGAATAGATGACCGCCGCCTCGGCCCCGGCGGCGCGGACATTGTTCAGCTTCTCCTCGAACGTGCAGACGCCCCGGGCGACGAAGGCGAACTGGCCCCGCAGGCTGAGGGCCGGAAGAGGCCCGCAGGCCAAGCCCGAGGGGTCGTATCGCGAGATGTCGATCAGGCTGCCGCGCAGCGGGGCTTCGGGCACGGGTCCGGCGCCCGCCGAGGCGACGAACCGGCGGCCTCCGGCCGTCACCGCGGCCAGCAACGCCCGCTCGTTGACCGTCGAACCGACGACGATCTGAGGCCCTGTGCTCGATGAACTGATGGTTGACCTGTCCGGACCGTCGTTTCCGGCCGCTTTCACGACGATGACGCCGCGGGCGGCTACCGTCTCGATCGCCCGGCCGACGCCGTCGTCGGCGGCGCCCACTTCGGGTGCCAGCCCGAGGCTCAGATTGATGACGTCCATTCCGTCGTTAACCGCGTCTTCCATGGCCCGGATCACCACGTCGTCGCGCGTAAGGCCCCGGGATCCCGCAAAGACCTTGTAGGCGCCCAGGTAGGCCTTCGGGGCCACGCCCGAGATCTCGCCAACCGGCGACATGTGAACCGATCCGGCCGCCGCCATCGCCACCGCGGTTCCATGTCCGATGACGTCGCGCGGTCCGGCGTTCAGGGTGAAGCCAACGCGGTCCTCGTAGTTTCGCGCGACGATGATCTTGTTGGTCACGCCATCGCGGTCCGCTTCGATGTTGAACTTCGGGTATCCTTCCGGCATCGGAAGCGAGGGGTCCTGAAACGCAGGGTGCTCCCATTCGATGCCGCTGTCGATGATCGCGATCTTGACGCCCGCGCCGGCGCGGTCCCGGCCGACCCGAGCCCACGCCTGCTGGACCCCGTGCAGTCTGGGTACACGGTCCATCCGGAGCCGGCGCTCCCACACCGGGTAAATCCGGCTGACACCCGGCATCCGGGCGACCGCCGCCCGCTGCGCCTCGTCGGCCCGCACCGCCAGCCCGTGAAACGCGACCTCGTAGGAGTCGACCACGTCCTGGACGGCCGCGCGGACCGCGTCCTTCCTCGCCGCCGCCAGTCTCCGGTCGCCCTTGGCCGTTTCCTCCATCTCGACCAGATACAGACCGGGCACGCGCTGGGCGCGAGCCGCGGCCACACCCATTGCGAGGGCCGCGATCAGGGTCCTGAATGCCAAACCGGGACAGCCCTCCCTTTCTTCTATTCTTTTACCACTCTCACGCTACCTCACCGGGAGGCTGGCGGTCTTGGCCACGATTCCGTTCACTGTGACCACCACTGGCTGCACCCCGGCGGGCGTGTCCGGACTCAGCCGCAGGTTCATCTGGTACAAGCCCACGTTGAACGGCGCCAGGCCGCTGAAGAGGACTTCCGCCGGCTGTCCGCCCACCGTCACAGATGGTGCAACCCGGCAGGGCGACAAAGGTTGTGCCGGCGAGGGTTCGCCCGTCGGCGGGGTGTTTTCCACGGGACCGAGCCCGTTGGCATAGAGCTGCACCACGCCGCCGCGCGGGACCGGATTATTTGTGGTCACCAGCCGGAACTCCTGGTCGAGCGCCGCCGCGATCTGCCGGCCAGAGGGGTCGGCGATCTCAAACAGCGCCGGGGAGTAGTCGTTGAGGGGGACCGTGTAGAGATCGCTCGACACGTCGCCGATGGAGACCTTCATGAGGACGGAATTGAAACCCTGTAATTCCCAGGGCAGCTGAACGTTGATCTGGCCGTCGCTCACAAACAGGAGCCGTCCGGGAAGGCTCAGCCGCCTCTCCGGCACGTCGAAGCTGACGCTGACGTTGGCGAGCGACAACGGCAACGAAGGCGTCCTGGCGACTTTGAACGCGTCGCTCAGCCCCCGCCCGTAAATGGCGATGTAGGAACCCGGCGCCACGCCACGGCCGGCCTGATTCGAGGCGGCATTGACCACCGAGTCCGTTCCGATGGCGGGCGCCAGACGCGCGCGGCCCGGAAAGTAGATCTTGAGGTTGCCCGCCTCAGCCAGGAACTCCTGCTCGCCGAACCGCGGCCCGAGGTTGACGCTGGCGTCGGCGATCCCCAGCGCGTCGGTCGATTCGAGAGCGGTCCGGATCGACCCGCCGCCCAGCGTGGCCGACCACCGCACCGCCGTCCCGCGCACCGGAACGCCGTACTTGTCCACCAGCTTGAAGGTCAGCCGGCGGCGTCCGTTCACTTGTCCCTCGAAGCCGAACCCCGTCAGGGGAATCGCGTTGGCGGCCACGCCGTCGCCCATGAGGTAGAGATAGGGTATGCGGAGCGCCGTCGCGCCGCCCGACACCAGGATCTCCCCCTCATAGATTCCCGGCGGCGGCACGGTTCCCTCCAGGCGGACGCTGACCAGCCGGGACTGCCGCCCGGCCAGGGTGAAACTGGTTTCGCTGAGCACAACGCGCGCATTCCGATCCGAGGTCCGCGGGCGGACCTCCAGCCGGAGGTTCAGATTCCCCGTCGTGTGGTTATTGATCCGGAGATCCCTGCCGAGCGGGAGCGAAACACCCCGCAGAACGCCGAACGAAATCGTGGAGGGATCCGCCGTCACGTTGACCCGGGCGGCATCCGCCGCGTTGACCTGTCCGGCGCCCACACCCAGGACCGAGGCCGGAATCACGCGGTTGGTTTCATCGACGTCTTCGACATCGGCCGTCGCCGTGTTGACCGCCGCCGACTTCACCTGCGGGGGCGTGGCGTCGCGGAAGCGCTGTTTGAACAGGGAAGCGACACCCGCCGCCAGGGGCGCCGCGAAACTCGTCCCCTGCCTGGCGACATAGCCGTCCGGGCTGTACATGTCGCCGTTTGGATCGAACCGTTGCGCCGCCATGTAGAGGGACTGGCCCGGCGCGGCGACCTCGGGCTTCAGGCCGTGGGTCCCGATCGCCGGACCGAACGACGAGAAGAACGCGACGAAACGTTCTTCAAACGGCGCCGGAACGAGTTTCGGATCGAGAACGCCCGCGCGGTCCGGGTTCGACTGCAGAAAGGTCTGCAACGCGCCGCCGGCCGTCGCCCCGATCAAGGCGGAGGGAATCCCTGTCTCACGCAGACCCGTCATCGGGAACAGCCCGTCGCCGCCCGCCCGGCGGACCAGCACGGCTACCGCTCCCGCCCTTTGCGCGTGGCCGACCTTGGTGGAGAACCGGCAGCCGCCCTCCACCGCCAGCGCGATCGCGCCGGCCAGCGACTCGTTCGGCAGAGGAGAGCACGCGCGCCCGTCGGAATCGATCGCCGCGATGTCGCGGACCGGCGCCTCGATCGGCCCTTCCGCCGCCGGACCCTCCCCGAACTGGACCCGCGCCTGCTGGAGCGCCTGCGGGACGCCCCCGCCGGTCATACGGAAGGTGGAGAAATAACGCTGCGCATTCGTAGTCGCACCGACCGCCAGCGCCGAGGGGGTCACACCGGGCGAGTGCACCGAATTGAGCGCCGGCGAGGCCTCTGTGCCGATGTCGCCATCGTTGCCAGCGGCCACGACCACCAGCATGCCGCGCCTCGTCGCCGCCTCCACGGCGTCGGCCACCGGGTCACAAGGACGGTTGTTGGCCAAATCGCACGTCGCTCCGCGGTCATCCGGTCCCCAGATGGCCGGAGACGTGGTTGAAAGCACGGCGATGTCCATCCCGTCGGCCAGGGCGTCCTCGAGCGCCCGGATGATGACGTCGGTGAACGCCACGTCATTCACCCCCGGAGAGCCGTAGATCTTGTAGTTGCCTACGTGCGCCCGCGGAGCGATTCCGGCCATGGGCCCCAGGGGGCTGTTGTGACGGACACCGGCCGCGACCATCGCCATCGCCGTGCCGTGGCCGACCCGGTCGCGCGGGGACAGATCATCCGGCCGCGAAAACTCCGGCTGGTCGCCGAGGACCAGCAGGTCCACGTAGCTCCGGGCTGCGATCACCTTCGAGTTAGTGAAGGCGCAGTCGCCGGCGCGGCACCGTGGATATCCGGCAGGCATGGGAAGCGACGGATCGAGGAAGGCCGGGTGTTCCTGATCGATCCCCGTGTCGATGATGGCGAGTTTCACCCCAGCCCCGGCGTTCGCCTCGCCGCCCAGGCTTCGCCAAGCCTCCTGCGCCCGGACCAGGTCCGGAGCTCGAACCATCCGCCGGCGGTACGCCTGCATCTCCACCACGCGGGCCACGCCGGGCAGCCGCGAAAGCCAAAGTTCGTCCTCCGGTCCGGCGCCGGCGACGAAGATCGCGTTGACCAGAGTCTCCGCAGCGCCGGTGATGGTGAGACGGCGGCCGGTCTCGCCGCCACGGTCCCGAATGGCGTCGGCCACGATCTGGCGGGCCGCACGGATCCGCGACGCGCGTTCGGAAACGGAGGCGGACAGGGTCCGTCCGAACGCGTCTTCGGTCCGGGCCAGCGGGGGGTCTTGAAGTATGAGGACGTATCGCGCGCCCCGCTCCGCCGCCCAGAGGCTGGTAGCCGCGGTCCAGAACTGGAGTACTGCGAAGGCGGTTGCGATCGTTCGGAAGGCGTTTCCCACGGTGGGTGTGATGTGCGATGTGACAGGCCGGTTTCGGCGGCGCCGGACTTCCGGCCGCCCCTGAAAAAGTACAACTATCTTCTTTACCGTCCCGCGAAGCGTATGTTAACATAAGAGCGCTTCGCATGGACCACTCCGGGGACGTGTCTACCCACCTCACGAGTCTGGAGCGGAAGTGTACACTGACCGATGGAGTATTGATTTCCCTCGAATGAGCTTCACTGTTTTTCTAGGTAACTTGCCGGCGTGGGTCACCGCGGACGACATCAAGAGCTGGTTGTCGGCCGATAATCTGGTCGCGGACCAGATCAAGGTGATCCGCAATCCGGAAACCCAGGAGTCCAAGGGCTTCGCTTTCATCGAAGCGCCAAACCAGGATGAAATGCAGTCCATCATCCGGCGATTTGATCGAGCGCCACTCGAGGAACGCCTGTTGCGCGCCAATCCGGCCCAGCCGCCGAAATCGAAACGGCCGGGCGGAGCTCCGGCCAGCGCCGAAGCGGCAGCGGCTCCCGGTCAGACGCAGGCTCGACGCCGCGAGGGCGGCGGCGGACCCCCCAGGGGAGACCGGCCTGCGGGAGGTGGCGGGGAACGGCGTCGCGATGACCGGCGAAAGAAGAGCGGTCCTCCCAGTGCTTTCGCCGAGGAACTGGCAAAGGCTCTGTAATCGGTCCCCGGCGTCAGGTGTTATACTCAGTGCCGGGACTCATCGCTTTTTAATCCAGAGCGTCCTGTTGCAGTTTCCGCGGGCTTCGTTCCAGCGGCGGACCGGTCCCGAGGGGGTTTCGTCATGCTGGATCTCCTGATCGTTCGAGCCTTCTTCATCCTCGTCCTCAGCTGCGTCGCCTACGCCTTGCGGCCATTCTCGCTTCCCCCGTGGCCCTCGGCGCTGGCGGGCGTGGCCACTGGCATCGCGATCGTCGTCTTCGAAATTCGTCTCCGGGAAGTCAGCCTCCGCCGGCTGATCGGGGCCGCCGCCGGTTCCGTGCTGGGCATCCTCGGCGCCTATCTGATGTCGCTGGTGATCGCCGGCGCGCTGCCGAAAGACACGGGCACGGCCCCGTTTCTCCAGATCCTGTTACTTCTGCTGATGACCTACGTCGGATTGGTGCTTGGCGCTAACAAGGGGGACATGCTGAATCTCGCTGCATTCGGCGGACTCTTTGGTGGTGAAAAAACCAGCACTCAGACGTTCAAGATTCTCGACACGAGCGTGATCATCGACGGCCGGATCGCTGACATCGCCGAAACCGGGTTCCTGGACGGGATCCTGGTCATCCCGCAGTTCGTCCTGCGCGAACTGCAACTGGTGGCCGATTCAGGTGACTCCATCAAGCGGAATCGCGGACGGCGCGGCCTGGACGTGCTTCAGAGAATCCAGAAGATGCCGGCGCTCAACATCCAGATCCTCGAGGATGATTTCCCGCAGATTCGCGATGTCGACATGAAGCTGATCGAACTGGCGAAGGTCTATTCGTGCAAGATCGTAACCAATGACTTCAACCTGAACAAGGTCGCCCAGCTCCACGGCGTTGAGGTGCTGAACATCAACGAACTGGCCAACGCGCTGAAACCGGTCGTGTTGCCGGGGGAGACAATGCACGTTTTTATCCTCAAGGAAGGAAAGGAGCACAACCAGGGCGTCGCCTATCTGGACGACGGAACCATGGTTGTGGTGGACAACGCCCGGCGAATGATCTCGCGCACCATCGAAGTGGCCGTGACCAGCGTTTTGCAAACCACGGCCGGAAAGATGATCTTCGGCCGGTTCGACGACAAAGTGCATGCCGTCTACGACGGCCGGCACGGCCCGGCGGACCGGCCTGAGAAGGCTCATTCCGGTCCGGGCGCCCCACAGAAAGAATCGACGGCGGCGCCACAGCCGGGCGCCTGAAGTCCGCATACCGGAACATCGAGCGAGAGCATCCCCATGAAAGTCTCCGTCATCATCCCCGCCGCCGGGCTCGGCACCCGCATGGCGGCCAAATCCGGGTCCGCCGGCGACGGACAGGAACGCAGCGCGGCGCGCAAGCAGTTCATGCTGCTCGACAACGAACCCTTGATTGTGCACACAATCCGCAAGTTCGCATCCTCGCCCTCAGTCGCCGAGATCGTCATCGCGGTGCGGCCAGAGGACGCTGCCTCCGCCGCCGAGTGGATCACGCAGGCGGCGGTCTCGACACCGGTCCGCATTGTGGAAGGCGGCAATTCGCGCCAGCAGTCGGTCGACAACGCCCTGGCATCCCTGCCCGCGGACACGGAACTGGTGGCGGTGCATGACGCGGTGCGGCCGTTCATCGACGTCGCCACCATTGAGCAGGTCTTCGCCGAAGCGGCCATCTCGGGGGCGGCCATCGTCGGCATCGTCCCGGTGGACACGGTGAAGCAGGTTCGCCTGAACAAAGTCCGGCAGACGATTCCGAGGGAACACCTGATCCTGGCGCAGACGCCGCAGGTCTTCCGCTACTCCCTGCTCCGGCAGGCATTCGACAAGGCCCGGGCTGACAACTTCACAGGAACCGACGAGGCGAGCCTGGTCGAACGGCTGGAGCAGGTCGAAGTCAGCGTCGTCGCCGGCAGCGACCGCAATATCAAGATCACCAAGCCGGGCGACATGGAGTTGGCGAAGCTGTTCCTCGCCCAGGAGAAGGAGGCCGCGGGACGGCGATGAGCGGCGCGCCGGACTACCGGACGGGAATCGGCTGGGACTCCCACCGACTCAAGAAGGGTCGGCCCCTGATCCTTGGCGGAGTGCGGATTGAATCCGAGTTTGGGCTCGACGGACATTCCGACGCCGACGTGCTGTCGCACGCGATCACCGACGCGCTGCTCGGCGCTCTGGCGCAGGGCGACATCGGAATGCACTTTCCCGACTCGGATCCCAAATGGAAGGACGCCGGCAGCCTTCATTTCCTCCACCACACCGTGCAACTGCTCGGCGTGGCCGGCTGGAAACTGGTCAACGTCGACGCCAACGTCCTGATCGAGAAGCCGAAGCTCAAAGACTACAGGCAGGCCATCCGTGAGAGTCTGGCCCGCACGCTCGGATTGCCGCTCGACTGCGTGTCGGTGAAATTCAAGACCGCCGAAGGCGTGGGTCCGGTCGGGCGCGGGGAATCGGCCGAGGCGCAGGCGGTGGCGACGATCACCCGCCGCACTTGAGGACGATCAGCCGAGGCCGAAAGTCTTGCGAAGGTAGTCCCGGCCCGCCCGGACCGCGCTCCCGGGGGTATGTCCCGGGATCCCGCCCGCCTCAAGTTCGAGAATAAGCCAGCCGCCCCAGCGGCGGCTCCCCAGCCCCTCCGCGATGGCCTGGTAGTTGATCGTACCCGCGCCGACCGCGGCCTGTTTCTCTCCCTGGTGGTCGCGGACATGAATCGCCGGAATGCGCCAATGGTAGTCCCGAAGGAACGGAACCGGATCTTCGCCGGTCACGGCGCTGTGGCCCACATCGACGAAGAACGACACGGTCGACGGGTTGGTCTTCTCCGCCAGCAGCCGGAACTCCGACCATCCGCGAAGCGTCTCTTCGCGATGATTGTGCACGGCCAGCCGCACGCCGATTCTGGCGCAAACCTCTCCCGCCCGGTTTAATTCGTCCCCCTTGCGGTGGACCGCCGCCTGCATCGCCGCGCCGCTCAGTCCGCGCACCGCCGCCGGGCTGACCACGACGTGGGATGCGCCGAGCGCCTTTGCTCCGCGCGCGACCCGTTCGATCTCCACCCGGGACTTCTCCGCAAGGTGGGCGTCATCGAACCGTCCGCCGACGTGTAAGCCGATCAGATCCAGCTTTCTCCTGGCCAGTTCCGCCCGCATCGATTCCGGCCGCTCGAAATCATCGGCCATGCAAAGGTGGTTGCATTCCATTCCTTCGATTCCCGCCGCCTGCATGTCATCCATCGCCGCGAGCAGCCGGGCCCGGTCGCGCGCCGGGGCGAAATAGGACCGGGCCTGGCATCCGATCCGGATCCGGGCGCCGGACGCAGCGAAGGCGGAGGCGGCGCCCGCCAGCATCGTCAGACTCTCTCTTCGGTTCATGGTCCGGCGACAGCGTAGCACAGTCGCGTCAGGCATGCGCGATGTAGTCCATCCTGCCGCCGTCGACCGTCAGCACCTGTCCGGTGATGAAGCCACTCTCGTCGCCGGCGAGGAAGGCCACGGCGTGAGCCACGTCCTCCGGCCGGCCCACGCGGCGCACCATCGCCTTCTCGGCCACCGCGGCGAGATCGGCTGTTCCCGACACCATGTCGGTGAGGATGAACCCCGGCGCCACGGCGTTGGCGGTGATTCCGTGCGGACCCAGTTCGAGCGCGAACCGCCTGGTCAGCGTGATCACCGCAGACTTGGTCGCCGCGTAGAACGTGGTCCCGGCAAAGGCCGTTCCGATCGCGGCGATCGACGTGAGGTTCACGATTCGTCCAAACCTCCGTTCCTTCATGCCGCCCACGACGGCGCGCGTCACGGCCACCAGCCCGTCCACGTTCACGCGGCGCATGCCTTCCATCTGCGAGTAGTCGAAATCGGACAGGTCGCCGCGCACAAGCACGCCGGCATTGTTGACAAGGATCCCGATCGGGCCCAGGGCGGCTTCCACAGCCGCCGCCATAGCCGCCACCTGGTCGCGGTCGCCGACGTCCGCCTGGACGGCGAAGGCGCGTCCGCCGTCGCGCCGGATCTGCGCAACAACTTCGTCCGCCAGGTCGCCGCGGGTGCGGTAGTTGACGGCCACAGCCGCTCCTTCCCGCGCCAGTCGCAGCGCGATCGCCTTTCCGATTCCCCGGGAGCCACCCGTCACCAGCGCCACTCGGTTGTGCATGATCCCGCCATTCTCCCACGGCGTCGACGGTCCGGTGCGGGGATGGGCTACTGCGTCTCGGGGGCCTGCGGCGGATCCTTCGGCGCGACAATCCGGACCGGGGCGTTGCGGCCCGCCATCCAGTTGCCCATCTGCTGCTCGTTGCACAACAGGTCCCGCAGCGTCGTCTTTCCCAGGACTTCGCGCAGCACCTCCTCGACGGTGTTCCAGAGCACGCGCAGCGAGCAGTTCACCGCGTGGGCGCACACGTCGTTCTGACCCGCATGGCGTTCGCAGAACTTCTCGCTGAAGAAGCGGCCGCCCAGCAGATCGAGGACGTCGCTCACCGGAATCTCCTCCGCCGGCCGCGCCAGCGTGTATCCGCCGGATTGGCCGCGCTCGCTCTGCACCAGCCCGCCCATTCGAAGCAGCCGCATCAGTTTGGCGACATTGGGAATCGACAGGGCCTCGGCGCGGGCGATCTCCGGAATCGTCATCGACTCCCCGGCCGGAATGCGGGCGATATGCAGAAGACAGCGCAGCCCGTATTCCTCTTGGGAGCTGAGTTTCATTGCCCACTATTTTACAACGGCGTTTCGGGCTTTCCTCTGCCGCCGGCGGCGGTCAGCGCCGGGTAGGCTGTTCCCCTTTTCTCCGCAGCGTCGGGGCCTTGCGTTTTCCTTTTTCCTCCTCGGCCGCCTTCGCCTCGGCCGCCTTCCGTTCTTTCACCCCGGCCGGCGTCATCATCTCCTCGAGTTTCTTCTTCTCCTCGGCGGCCTTGGTCAGAACCTCCTTGCGCCGCCCCGCGACGTCCTGGCGGGTCAGTTCCAGACTGTCCTCGGTCGCCTCGATGGCGTTGGTCAGTTCGAACCGGTACCGCGCCAGGTCCTTGGGGCCGGAATCCTCGATCTTCCGCAGATCGGCCAGCATCTCCTCCTCGGCTCCCGCCACGGCCGCCAGGCCCTCGGCGATGTCTTTGTCCTTCTTCAGCGCGTCGTCGGACACGTTGTCGATCGCCTCGATGATCCTGGTGTAGTCGCCGAGCGTCTGGTGGATCAGCGCCGACCGCCCCGCCTTTTCCGTCGCCACCATCTGCTTGATCAGGTCGATGCGCAGCCGGGCAAAGGTCGCGTAGAGCTTGAGCCGCTCGGAGGGCTCCTGGGCGGTGTTCCGGATCTGTTCAATTTCGTCCGGAGTCAGGAAGTCGCGCGTCGCCTGTCCCTCGAGCAGGACCGGCACGAGAAACAGCACCGGCAGGAGAGCTTTCATTTTTTTTGCCCCATGATCATGTGCAGAAGATCCTCCTGCAGCTTTTGCGCCTTGTCCATCAGCGCCGCCACCGGCGGCCGGTCGTCCACCGACATATCCTGGCGGAAATTTTCGAGCCGCCGCGCCAGCTTGCGGATCGCGATTTCGGCCCGCTTGAAATACTTGGGCTGCTTCCGCGGGTTCTTGCCGGACTCCTCAAGCGACTGCCGGCAGAGATCGATCGACTGGCCGACCTCCGACAACGCATCGGTGAACGCCGCCGTTTCCCCCTTCTCGTAGGCCGCGCGGGCCCGGGTCAACGCGGCCTCGGCGTTTTGGAGGGCCTTCTCCGAGCGTTTCTCCAGGTTCGGCTCCGCTCTGACGGACGCGAGGTCGGCCGCCCCCGCCTGGACCGCCAGGACGGCAAGAAGCAGAGTCTTCATCTCCGGCTCAACTCCTTCTCGATCACCTTGATCCGCTGTCTGGCTTTGAACTCCTCGTCCGGATGCTTGCCCGCGCTCGAGTCGAGAAACCTGCGGTAGGCCTCGATGGCCGGTTTGTGCATCTTCATCTTGTCGAGCGCGATCGCCTTGAGGAAGTACATTCCGGGGTTCGGATTGCCGAGCGCCTCCAGACGGTCAAAGGCCGCCAGCGCCTGGGTGTAGTTCTCAAGCGACAGCAGCATGGTCGCCAGCCCACTCCAGGCATCCCGGGAATCGGGTTTGATCTGCGCCGCCTTCCAGAAGTGCTGCGCGGCGCCTTGAAAGTTCCGCTGGTCCCGCAACAGGCCGGCGTAGGCGATGCGCAGTTCGGCGTTGTTCTGGTCGGCGGCGACAGCGTTTTCCATCGTCTGAATCGCCTTGTCCGCCTGCTTTGTCCGGAGCAGCGCGGTCGCCAAGGCGAACTGATTCGCCCCGGTCGGCGATCCCTTTACCGCCTTTTCCAGGTGCGGAATCGCCGCCTCGGGCCTGCCTGCCTCAAGCAGCAGTTCGCCCAGCCGCTCTTCGATCGCGGGATTGACCAGGCCCCCGGCGATGAGGCTTTCGTAGATCGCGATGGCCGCCGCGCCATCCTTCGCCTTCTCGTGCTGCGCGGCCAGCTCGAGAAGTCCGTCCGAGTCGGCGGCCTGCCGCAGCGGACCCTCGGCTTCTTTCAGCTTGCCTTGCCGGAGCAGCGCCCTTCCCAGTCCCGCATGGACTGAGGGAGGCTTTCCGTCGATCAGCGCCGCCGCCCGGAACTTTTCCTCCGCCTCGGCGGCGCGGCCCTCGGCCAGGAGAGCCTCGGCCAGATAGTACACCGGTCTGAATTCGTTTGGCTTCGTTCCGGCGGCGGACTGGAGCAGCTTCGCCGCCTCGGCGGTCTGCTTGCGTTCGAGCAGCAGCATTCCGAGATTCAATTCCGCCTCATAGAGGCCCGGCTTCAAGTCGAGCGTTTTGCGATAGGACGCGATCGCCCGTTCCAGGTCGCCGGCAAGGCTTTGCGCCAGCCCGAGGTGGAAATGGGCGGCGTAATCGTTGGCGTCCGCCGACACGGCCTTCTCGAAGTGCGCCACGGCCTCGGGATAACGCTTCTCCTCGAGCGCCTTGATGCCCTCCGCGGACGGGTCAGCCTGGAGCCACATCGCGCCCAGCACCAGCTGCCTGACCATATACCCACATTGTATGCCGTCACCCCGTTGTAGTCGCAGCCGACCGTGAGGTGTGCGTTTACGCTCCCGGCGAGAAAATATCCTCTTCCGAATCAGGAGGCTGGGAGTTCCTCCCAAACCGCGCTTCAAGCTCCCGTTCTTTGATGGGAGCGGAGGATGCATGCGGTTTCTGATTTTTCTGCCGCTGTGCGGCGGCCTGGCCGCTCCGATCCCGGACCAGTCGGTCCGGATCATCGCCGGGTTGGAGCAGTCCGGCGCGAGCGGCGCCAGCAGCGCGCAGCGCCAGTTCGTCAACCTGTTTCGGGAGTGGACCGTAGCGGCCGGATCCGGCCGCGGCGGCGGAGTCCGGTGGTGGGGCGACGTCCGGCTGACCAGCGCTCCGCGCCAGTCGGCGGAGCCGCTCGTTCAGATTCACTCGCCGACGGCCGCCAGGACTCCGGTCAGCGAACTGGCCCAGGCGGCCGAATTGCTGACGGGCCTGCGCATTCCGCTCACACACCCGCGCCGCGGAGCCGCTTTGAGTTTCGTCGCCGCGGCGGGCGCAAGCGGCCTGCTCAACCCCGACGCCGGCGTCACCGTGCTGGCGCTGCCGACGGACGCGCACGGCCGCTCCCGGTTCGAACAGATCTACGGGGCGATTCCGGCCGGCAAGCAGGCGATCGCCTTCGTGCCGCCGGATCGAGACCGGTACTTCCGCCAGGCGTGGCTGGGAATCCGGGCGACCGCCGCCAACGGCGCGACCGTGGACCTGCTGGCAGGCCGCAACGAGTCTGTCACGCGCCGCGGCGCCGTCCTCCGGCTGGAGGTCTTCCACCCCGTGACGGTGCGGGGACGCCGCCTGATCTACGTGTTTGGCTGCGTGCAAATGGCCACGGCGCAGCCGAAGCATTCGCCGCGGCTCCTGATGGCGCCGTCCGATCCGGCCCTCCCCGCCACGGATCCGCGCGTCTGGCAGATGCCGCAAACGCCCGCCGGACGCGACCAATACCGGATCGGCGTGGGCTTTCATTTCGGCTCTGGCGCGCGCCGGCGGGCGGCCCGGTAGCGGCCTGCCACGTGGCCGATCCGCTGCCGGCGAACGGCGGGTCTCGCCGGAGGCTTGTGCCTGATGTCAGCAGCGGCAGGACACACCTCCACTGCGAGGCCCAGCCCACGCGCCGCGGCCGGCCGTCTGTCCATCCAGGTGACGCTGGCCTAGGAGGCGCCGGCCCGTTTGGCCGTGATCTCCATTTCGCGGTCGCGCATCTGGAACTTGAGTTTCAGCGAATCGCCCTCGATCTTCCCCGTGTACTTCTGCTTGAACTCGTTCCCGTTGAAGTTGCGGATGACCGTGAACGACACATTGTCGCCGTCGACTTTACCGTCCGAGATGGCGGTCTCTCCGCGGGGTCCCGACACGGTGCCTGTCAGTTTGTCGCCGTCCGTTTTGAACTGGAAAGTGCTCTCCCGCTTCTGGCCGTCCGGACCGGTCATGCTGGCGATCCACTTTCCATTAATATCCGCGGCGAAAGCCCCCAGCGCTATCACGCCGCTCAACAGCAGTTTTGACATCATACCCCCACTCTAGCCGCGCCCGGCAGCCGGTGGCGCGGACAAATTTGCAAAATAATGTAAACCACCCCTCAAGGAACCGGGGCGGACCCGGGGAGCGGGGCGCGGGCCGGCCGCAGCCGGTTTCCTCTATACTTCTATGAGACAGCCTGCGGAAGGAAGCGAGAAGGCCCTTTGCGGGCGGAAGTCACTTCCATGCCGGATCTCGTTCAACTCACCCGCCACGGCGAAGTGGGGGTCATCACGATTCAGAATCCCCCGGTGAACGCCTTGAGCCCCGGGGTGCCCGAGGGCATCCTGGCGTGCGTCGAGGAGGTGCTCGCCGACCCGGCGCTCCAGGCGGCTGTCCTCATCGGAAGCGGCCGCACGTTCATCGCCGGAGCCGACATTCGCGAATTCGTCAAGATCACAACCGGCCAGCGCGACCGGGAACTGAGCCTCGCGCCCGTTCTCGACCGGATCGAGCGGGCGGAAAAGCCCGTCGTTGCGGCGATCCACGGCACGGCGCTGGGAGGAGGGCTCGAGTTCGCCATGGCGTGCCATTACCGCGTGGCGGTGAGCAACGCGCAGGTGGGCCAGCCGGAAGTGCGGCTCGGGTTGATTCCCGGCGCCGGCGGGACGCAGCGGCTGCCGCGGCTGATCGGAACCGCGAAAGCGGCCGAGATGTGCGCCATCGGCGACCCGATCGGCGCGCGCGAAGCGCACTCGCTCGGCCTGATCGACGAGATCGTCGGCGGAGACCTGCTCGAGGGCGCGATCGCTTTCGCCCGCCGGGGCCTTGTTCCGCGTCCGACGCGCGAACGCAACGACAAACTCGTGGCCTTCGAGCACCCCAGAATTCCGGATCGGCTGCGCGGCCGCATGGCGCCGAAAAGGGCGGTCGAAGCGGTCGAACTGAGTCTGCGCCTGCCGTTCGACGAAGCCCTGCGCGAAGAACGGCGCATTTTCGAGGAACTGCTCTTCTCGGCCGAATCCAAGGCTCTCGTCCATGTGTTCCTCGGAGAGCGGGAGGTGGGCAAGGTCGCCGGCGTGCCCGAAGTGAAGGAACCGCCGGTCAAGCAGGTGGCTGTCGTTGGCGCGGGCACCATGGGGACGGGCATCGCGATGGCGTACGCCAACGCCGGCTTCCCGGTGCTGCTCAAGGAGACCTCGGCGGAGGCGCTGGAGAAAGGCGTCGAGACGATCCGCCGCAACTACGCCGCTTCCGTGGCCAAAGGCCGGCTTACGCAGGAAGAGATGGATGCGCGGCTGGGCCGGATCGCGCCGACGCTCAGCTACGACGGCTTCGGCGGCGCGGACCTGATTGTCGAGGCGGTGTTCGAGAACATGGCATTGAAGCGCCATGTCTTCTCCGACCTCGACAGCCTCGCCAGGCCGGGAGCGATTCTCGCCACCAACACCTCGACGCTGAACATCGACAAGATCGCGGCCGTGACCAAGCGGCCGGAAGCCGTCATCGGCCACCACTTTTTCAGTCCGGCCAACGTGATGCGCCTGCTTGAAATCGTCCGCGGCGAGGCGACCTCGCCGGAGGTGATCGGCGCCTCGCTGGCGCTCGCCCGGCGGCTGGGGAAAGTCGGCGTCGTGGTCGGCAACTGCCGCGGATTCGTCGGGAACCGGATGTTCCACCCGTACCGCAGGGAAGCCCAGTTCCTCGTCGAGGAGGGTGCGTCGATCTACGAGGTCGACGACGTATTGCAGGAGTTCGGCATGGCGATGGGACCGCTCGCCGTCGGCGATCTGGCGGGCCTCGACGTAGGCTGGCGCATTCGCAAAGAGTTCGCCGATCTGGATTCAGGCGGGCGGAAGCCGCTCGTCGAGGACTATCTTTGCGAAAAAGGGCGCTTCGGGCAGAAGACAGGTTCGGGCTGGTATCGCTATGACGAGAATCGCAACCGCACGGTCGATCCGGAAGTGGCGGCCCTGGCCGAACGGCTGGCCTCTGAAGCGGGAATCCCGCGGCGCAAGATCGCACGGGAGGAGATTCTGGACCGCTGCCTTTACGCGCTGGTGAACGAAGGCTGCCGCATCCTCGACGAGAAGATCGCCGCCCGGCCGGTCGACATCGACATCATCTACATTCACGGCTACGGTTTCCCGGCGCACAAGGGAGGCCCGATGAAGTACGCGGAGTTGACCGGTTGGCGCACGGTCTACGACCGGGTTCGTGAATTCGAGTCGCGGCACGGCGCGATGTGGACCCCCGCGCCGATGCTGGCCAGGCTGGCCGGCTGCTAGCCGATGCGCGAAGCGGTGATTGTCGAGGCCCGGCGGACGCCGCTGGGCAAATCGCACAAGGGCTCGCTCAAGGACGTCCCGCCGGTGGAACTGGCGGCGCACGCCATCCGCGCCGTCCTCGACCGCGTTCCCTCGGTCGATCCCCGGGAAATCGACGACGTGATCCTCGGCTGCGGCTATCCCCGCGGCCCGCAGGGCCACAATATCGCGCGCGTCTCGGCATTGCGGGCGGGACTGCCGCCGTCGGTGGCGGCGGCCACCGTCAACCGGTTCTGCGCCTCCGGATTGCAGGCGGTGGCGATGGCGGCGGCCGGAATCGGAGAGGGCTCCGAGGCGGTCATCGCCGGCGGCGTTGAGAGCATCTCATTTCTCGAGCGGGACTCGGCCCCTGACGCCTGGGTCAAGGACCGCTACCCGGGACTCTACATGGTCATGGGCGAGACGGCGGAGGTGGTGGCGAAACGGTACGCGATCCCGCGGGAGGATCAGGACGCCTACGCCTATGAGAGCCAGCGGCGCACCGCCCGCGCCCAGCAGGAAGGCTTCTTCGACGCCGAGATCGCGCCGCTCGGGCGGCTGGCGCGCGACGAATGCAACCGGCCTGGCACAACGAGGGAGGGCCTGGCCGCGCTGCCGCCGTACTTCGACCCGTCGAGCGGAGCGGGCACCGTCACGGCGGGCAACGCCAGCCAGCTTTCCGACGGCGCCGCCGCCGTCCTGGTGATGTCCCGCAGCCGCGCCGAACAGTTGGGACTCTCCGCGAAACTGGTGTTCCGCGGATTTTCCGTGGCCGGCTGCGAGCCGGACGAGATGGGAATCGGTCCGGCGCTGGCCGTGCCGCGGCTTCTCGCCCGGCACGGGTTGCGCGTGGACGACATCGACCTGTGGGAGCTCAACGAGGCCTTCGCGGTCCAGGTGATCTACTGCCAGCGCCGGCTCGGAATCGATCCGGAGAAGCTCAACGTCAACGGCGGCTCCATTTCGATCGGACATCCGTTCGGGATGACCGGAGCGCGGCTGGTGGGGACTCTCGCCAACGAGATGCGCCGGCGGAACGCGAGGCTGGGAGTCGTGACCATGTGCGTCGGCGGCGGTCAGGGAGCCGCCGGGCTGTTCGAACTGGCTTAGCAGGATCGCCCGGGCGCGCTCTCAGCGCACGGCCAGAGTGGCGGGCGCCACCAGGGGCTGTCCGGCCACCGAGATGCCGAGCGGAACCGCCTCTCCGGTCGCGCTGGCCGGGGGCACCGTGACGTTGATCTGGTAGACGCCGGCGTAGCCCGGCGACAGACCGGCAAAAGCGACCTCGGCCGGGGCTCCTCCGATGGTCACCTGTAGGGTGCTAGTCAGTTGCGCCAGGGGATCGGCGGGAGCAAGCTGGCCGGGGGCCAGCGGCTGATTCACCGAGCCGAGTCCCTCGCAGTAGATCACGACGACGGCGCCCCGTTCGGCAGGCGTGTTGCGGTCCGCCACCGTGCCGTCCGGATTGAGTACGGCAAAGACGGCCGGCGCCGCCGGGGCGATGGGAATGTCGAAGTAGGCCGACCTTCGCGAGCCCTGCCAGGCCGCCATCTGCTGTGGGAAGCCGGGCGTCAGGTCGAAACCCAGGACTCCGTTCACCTGGTTTCCGCTCGTGAAGAAGAGCGGAAGATCGCGCCCGCCCAGCGTGACCCGCGTGGGACCGAGCGGCGCCGCCGGCGCGCCCGGCGAGATCAACTGGCGGTCGGATAGGGCCTGCCCGAAGATCGAAAACAGCCCGCCGGGAGCGAGCGGAGAACCGGCCCGGAGGGCCGTGACGCCAGTCACCTCGGCGATGACGGGAACGCCCGGGTTGGCTGCCACCGAGCCGGCGACGGAGACCGATCCGCTCAGGGCGCGGTCCGGATCTTCGGCGCGAACAGTGACGATGGCGCCGGCTCCGCCGGGGAAAGAAGCGGGCAGCAGGGGCGTCCAGGAGCCGGTCCACCGCCCATCGGCGGCGTGGACCAGGTTCTCCGGGGAAGCGGCGTTGGAGAAGGTCGCCACGACGGAGCCGGATTGCAGCGGAGCGCCGCAATCGTCGAAAACCCGCACCTCGACGGGAACGGTGAGACCCCCTGTGGCGCGGAATCCCTCCGGAATCGAAGTGATCACCGGCGTGAGCCGGGACGGCCGGCAGGCGCCGGCCTGCGGCAGCACGACCAGGACGAGCTCGACAAGGCGCACGCGCGGATCGGTCGACGACTGAATCGCAATCTGGCCGCGATAGGTCGACGGCGCGAGCCCGGCGGCGTTCGCGGTGACCTGGATGCGGCGTGACTCTCCCGCCAGCACGGTCCGCGGCGAGTCGGAACTCACCGTGAAGTGGCGGGAATCGCCGATGAACTGGAAGTCCACCTGGACCGGCGCGCGGGAGATGTTCCGCAACGGAAGCGTCTGGAGCGGCGGGCTCGCGCCGCCCGGTTGCGCCACGAAGATCAGGGCGGAGCCGGGGATCTCGAGCGGCATGGGCGTATCGGGCCGCTGCACCTGCAACGCCACGGAGACCAGTCGCGGTGAGTTGTCCGCGCCGTTGGAGGCCAGGCGGATGTCGCCGAAATAGATATCGGGGGGGAGGTCCACGGTGTTGACGCGCACGTCGACCGAGCCGGGTTCTCCGCGGCGGCTGGCGTTGGACGGGTTGACGAGACTCAGCCAGTTGCCGCCCGCGACCGTCGAAGCCTGGCTTTCCCAGAAGTAGCCCGTCCCGGTGCTGGCCAGCACCGGGAGTCGCTGCGGCGACGGCAGAGGGCCTCCGGAGACAGCATGGAAGGTCAGGCCGGCCGGACTGGAATCGATTCGCTCGAGCGTCGCGCCCACCGTCAGCGTGACGGGAAGAACGACGGGAGGAGACCCGGCGTCATCGGTTAGCGTGATCTGGCCTCGATAGACGCCGCCCGGCAGCGCGCCCGGCACGGCGGACGCCGTCAGGTAAACGGGCGCGTTGCCGGCGGAGGAACCGCGGGCGGGCGTCACGCTGAGCCAGTTCCCTCCCGAAAGAGTGGAAGCCGACGCGGTGAAAGAGCGGGAGGACGCCGACGGGTTCCGCACGATGATCGCCTGCTGGCGGCCCGCCGCGAAGTCTCTTGGGACCTGAAACCGGAGGCCCGCCGGCTGGACCACGAGGCGCGCTCCCTGACCCGCTCCCACGATCAGACCCACCTGAACGGCGACCGAGCGGTTGCTGGAGGCGTCCGAGGAGATCGTGACCGTCGCGCGGTAGCCGCCCGGCGGCAGACCCGCCGTTTCCGGCGTGAGCCGGAGCAGCGCCGGCGCCACCTGCGAGGACGCGGTGACGCGCAGCCAGTTGCCGCTGTCGCTGGCCACGCTGAAGTTGAACGGCACGCCCGGGGCGGCGCTGGTCACGCTGACAACCTGCGGCTCGGGCGCGGCGCCCGGCCCGTCCGATGTGAAGCTCACGGCCGCCTGATCGACGGCGATGGGACCGAGCACGCGCAGCGTGCAAGCCTTGCTGCCTCCGATGCCGCGCGAGTCCGTCACCGCCAGGGTGAAACCGAACGAGCCGGCCTCGAAGGGATTCCCCGAGATCGTGCCTTCGCGCTGCAAGGTCAGTCCCTGCGGCAAGCCTCCCGAAATGACCGACCACTGGTAGGGAGGGAAGCCGCCCTGCGCCGAGAGCGTCTCCGAATAAAGGTTCGCGAATGTCGCGTCGCGAAGCGGACAGGGCGTGGTGATCGTGGGAGGCTGGGCCACGATGAAGTTCTCGATGTTGGAGACCACCGGGAGCGTCAACACCTGCTGCCGCACGGCGACCGGAATCACGCCCGGCGCCGTCAGCAGCGCCGCCGGAATCGTCGCCGTTAGTTGGGTAGCGCTTTGCCGGGTGGTGGCCAGAGTGACCGCGCCGGCCGTTCCGAAATTCCAGACGACCACGGCGGTCTGCGTGTCGAAACCGGTGCCGCGAACCGTCAAGGAAACATCCGGGCTGCCGGCGACGGCGAAGTTCGGCGAAAGAAGTGTGATGAACAGACTCTGATTTTGCGCGCCCTGGAGCACCGTCAATGAGCAGGCGCCGGACGTCTGGTTGTTCTGCGCGTCGACCAGCCGCAGCACGAACGTGGAGACGCCCGGCGCCGTTGGCGTTCCCGAGATCAGACCCGCCGGCGAGAGGACCAGGCCCACGGGCAGGCTGCCGGATTGCAGCGACCAGGTATGCGGCGGGGTGCCGCCGCCGGGCGTCAGGTTGAAGGAGTAGGGCTGTCCGAGGATCGCGTTCGGCAGCGGACACGGCGTCCCGATCGACAGGCCGCGGAAAACGACGAACGTGACGACGTTCGACACGACGGTTTCGCCGGGCAGGTTGCCCGGCTGCGTCACCTGCACCGGGACATTACCCGCATCCTCGATGAGGACGGCGGGCACGCGGGCCTCCAGCCGGAGCGGCGTCAGGAATGTGGTTTCGAGCGGCACCGATCCGATCACGCCGGCCCGCCACACCACTCTCGACTCGGCGCGGAAGCCGCTTCCGGTCACCACGAGCGTGAACGCCGGCCCGCCCGCGGTGAGCGACGACGGGCTGATCGAATCGATCACGGGCGGCAGTCCTTGGGCGTCGAGCCCGCGGGTCAGGACACCGGCGGCCAAGAGGAACAACAGCAGGTGCTTGGTCGAGCGCATCAACAAGTTTCCTTTTCCCCGATCCTACGTCGGCCGGTTCAGCCGGAGCGCGCACCGCCGTCCGGCCACGGGCTCCTCTAGCGCGCAGCCTCGTCAGCCCATCGTTTCGGGGCCGTCCAGCCCGCCGGCGGCGTGTCCATACTGAACAGTCCGTGTGACGGCTGGAGCGCCCTCCATGTTTCGAGCTTCGCGCTCAAATCCTTTACGATGCTCGCCTTCTGTGCGGCCAGATCCTTCGCCTCGTTTGGATCATTGCCGATTTGAAAGAGCAAGTTTCGGTCCGAACCGCCGCTGGACTCCCGGACCAGCTTCCACGGGCCGCTGCGGACCGAATAGTACGTCGTTCCTCCGGCGTGCACGGCCAGGAAAAGGTCATCGTGCGGGGATTCGTTGCCGGCTTGCAGTTGCGGCCAGTAATTCTTGCCGTCGAGGGGCAGTTTGTTCAAGGGCTTGACTCCGGCGGCGGCGGCGAGAGTGGGAAACACGTCATGCGCGGCGAGGACCTGCATGGTCCGGGAGCCCGCGCGAACCTTGCCGGGCCAGCGCAGAATGGCCGGCACGCGCGTGCCTCCTTCGTAGGTGGTCCCTTTCTTTCCGCGCAGAGGAGTGTTCCGCGCGCCGGCGTCAGTAGGCCCGCCATTGTCGCTGAAGAAGAGCACGATCGTGCTGTCGCGGATGCCGGCGTCATCGACAGCGCCGAGAATCCGGCCCACCTGTGCGTCCATCGCGTCCACCATGGCCGCGAAGGTCCGCCTCTTGCCGTCCTCGATCTTCGCGTACCTGGCGATGAGCGCCTGCGGGGCCTGGAGCGGCGTGTGGGGCGCGTTGAACGGAACGTAGAGAAACAGCGGCCGGGACTTGTCCCGTTCGCGGATCCGGCGCACGGCTTCCGAGCCGATCAGTTCGGTCGAATAGCCCGGCTCTTCGAGCGTCCGGCCGTTGCGGTGCCAGTCGATGCCGCCCTCCCGCACGTGCGTGTAATAGTCGATGGCGCCGTTGAAGTGGCCGTAGGAATGGTCGAATCCGCGTGCGCCGGGGAAGAACTTCGCCTCATGGTGTCCGAGATGCCACTTGCCGGCGATCGCAGTCTCGTATCCGGCGGCGCGGAACGACTCGGACATAAAGTGTTCGGAGGCGGGGACTGCGTAGCGCGCCCACGGGCGGATGACCGTGTACTGCACTCCGAAGCGGATCGCAGACCGTCCTGTCATCAGCGCCGAGCGCGTCGGAGAGCAGACCGGGCACGAGTAGAACTGTTCAAGACGGACTCCTTCCCCGGCGAGCCGGTCCAGATTCGGAGTGGAGATCTCCGAGCCGTGGTAGCCGACATCGGCCCAGCCGAGATCGTCGGCAAGCAGGATGATGACGTTGGGGCGCGCCGGGCCGGCCGCGGCCGCCGCCATCGGAAGGGACAGGAAGGACCGTCGCGACAGGGCGCTCAGCATGAGATCAAGGATAGCGCGCGAGGCCCTCCCGGACGGCTACCGGTTGCCGGACAGCTTTGGCCAGACGACGCCCTGGTCCTTTCGGGTCACCGGCGCCAAGCCCTTGTAGACGAACTTCTGCACGCGCTGGCCGCGGTAGGTTTCGGTGGTGTAGATGTTCCCCTTGGAATCGGTCGCGATGGAATGCACGGCATAGAACTGGCCGGGCTGGCGGCCCCCGTCGCCGAACGTGGTCAGCGTTTCCAGGGTTTCGCGGAGCAGCACGTGAACCTTCATGTTCGATCCGTCGGCGACGTAGAGGTACTTCTGGCCCGGGTCCCGCGAAAGGGCCACGTCGAAGGTCGACCCGTCGCCGAGGGTGTTCCTGGCGATGAACGTCTCTTTCACGAACGTGCCGTCGGTCCGGAAGACCTGGATCCGGTCGTTGGTGCGGTCGCAGACATAGAGCAGGCCGTCGTTTGAAAGCGCGAGCCCGTGAACGGGGGTGCGAAACTGCTTCGACGGAGGATCGTTGGGATTGTAAGGCGGCAACTGCGTGTCGTCCGGTTTGTTTCCGTAAGCGCCCCAATGGCGCTTGTACTTGCCTGTGTCGGCGTCGAAGACGATTACGCGCCGGTTGCCGTAACCGTCCGCGACGTAGAGTTCGTTGGTTTTGGGGTCGACCAGGGTCTTGGCCGGGAGCTTGAGATTATCGGGGTCGTTGCTGCCCTTGCTCCGGAACGGCTTGCCGATCTGCATCAGGAACCGGCCGGTGCGGGTGAGTTTGAGAACGAAGTTGTCGTGGACGGCGCCCGCACCCATCCTGCTCTCATCGTGCGGCAGGCCGGATTGCGCCGGCGCCTGGCCGCGGCCGTTGCCGCCGATCCAGACGTTGCCCTTGTGGTCGACATCGATGCCGTGGTTGGACGCCGGCCAGTCGTATCCCTGGCCGGGACCGCCCCAATGCGCGATCAGGTCTCCGGCGGGATTGAAGGCCAGAACGGGCGGCGCCCCGGCGCAGCAGTCGGCCGCTTTCGGATTCCAGGTGGCGTACACTTCCTTGGGCTCCAGCGAGCTGGGGCGATGGATGATCCAGACGTTGTCGCCCGAGTCGACTCCAACGCCGATCACCGTGCCGAGCAGCCAGTGATTCGGGAGGGGCTTGGGCCAGAGTGGATCCACTTCGAACCGGGGCGCCAGCGGCGTGGCGGCTTCCACCACCGCTTTCCTGTTGAAGTGCCAGGCGCCGCCGGCCAAGGCGGCCAGCCCGGCGGCGAACGCCGCCGCGTTCCAATGCTGTCTCGTCACGAGTCGCTCCCAGGGCTTGAGATCGGTGCGTACGCTATGATACACGATTCGGTCATCGGGAGATTACACGTTGCGCTTCGTCCTGCGCGGCCTTGCCGCGGTCCTGAGCGCCGCCTGGCCCGAGCGGGCGCCGGCGCACGATATCCCTTCCGACGCGACGGTTCACGTGCTGATCCGCGCCGAAGGAAACCGGCTTCAGGTGCTGGTCAGGGCGCCGCTGCGGACCATTCGCGACGTGGCTGTACCGGAGAGGCCCGACGGGTATCTCGATGTCGACCGGCTCGCGCCGGCGCTTCCGGGCGCGGCGCGGCAGTGGCTGGGCGGATTCCTGGAGATTCACGAGGGGCCGGAGCGGCTGCCCGCGCCCGATCTTCGCGCGGTGCGGATCTCGCTGGCGTCCGACAGGTCGTTCGAATCGTTCGACGCGGCGCTGCGCCACGTGCGGGCGCCGCCGCTGTCCAACCGAGACAACGTCGTCTGGAACCAGTTGCTGTTCGACGCGCTGTTTGAGGCGCCGATCCGGTCCGCGCGCTCCGCGTTCGCGATTCGTCCGGGGCTGCGGCATTTGGCTGCGCGGACACTCACGGTCCTGCGCTTCCACACTCCGGACGGAGCCGTGCGGGCCTACGAATTCGAGGGCGACCCCGGGCTGTTTCCCCTCGACCCAAGCTGGACGCAGGCCGCGGCGCGGTTCGTGCGGTCGGGAATCGGACATATCCTGGGCGGCGCCGACCACCTGCTGTTTCTGGTCTGCCTGGTGATCCCCTACCGCCGGTTTGGCCCCCTGGCCGTGGTGGTGACAGCGTTCACGCTGGCGCACTCGGTCACGCTGGCGGCGTCGGCCCTGGATCTGGCGCCCGGCGCGCTCTGGTTTCCGCCGCTGATCGAGACCTTGATCGCGGCCTCGATCGTCTACATGGCTCTCGAGAACATCGTCGCCCCCGCCCTGGAACGCCGCTGGGTATTCGCGCTCGGATTCGGACTCATTCACGGCTTCGGATTCTCCTTCGCGCTGCGCGAATCGATGCAGTTCGCCGGGGCGCACCTGCTGGCGTCGCTGGCGGCCTTCAATCTTGGAGTGGAAATCGGACAGGTGGCGGCCCTGCTGCTGCTGGCGCCTCTGTTCGGCGCCTTGTTCCGCCGCCTGGTTCCCGAGCGGACGGGAATCATCGTCTCTTCGGCCCTGGTGGCTCATACCGGCTGGCATTGGCTGGTGGAGCGGGGCGAACTGCTGGCGAAGTATTCCTTCGAATGGCCGGAATGGAACGCGGCCTTTCTGGCGAGGCTTCTGGCGTGGCTGGCGGTGGCTTGGCTCGGCGCCGGCGTGGTCTGGTTGCTGCGGCGACGCTCACTCGCGGCCGAGGTAGGCGAAACGAATCAGGAACAGCGCGGTCAGGATCCATAGCACGCCGGTCACCTCGCGGCCGCGGCCGGAGAGCAGCTTGACGAGAGTGAAGCAGGTAAAGCCGAACGCGATGCCGTTGGCGATCGAGAATGTGAGCGGGATCATGACGATGGTCAGAAACGCCGGCAGCGCGAGCGAGACGTCGCGCCAGTCGATTTCCGTGACGTGGCTGATCATCCCCGCGCCGACCAGGATCAGCGCCGGCGCGGTCGCGCAGGCAGGGATCGCTCCCGTCAGCGGCGCGACAAACAGGGCGGCGGCAAACAGAATTCCCGTGACGGCCGCGGTCACTCCGGAGCGGCCGCCCACCGCCAGACCGGCGGAGCTCTCCACATAGCTGACCACCGTGGAAGTGCCCGCCAGCGAGCCGGCGATCGTCGCCACGGCGTCGACGGTCAGAATCCGGTTGACCCGCGGAATCGACCCCGTGGCCGAGAACAGCCCGGCCTGCTTGGAGACGGCGACGAGGGTGCCCAGGTTGTCAAACAGGTCGACAAACACGAAGACGAAAACAATCTCGAGCAACCCCAGGCGCAACGCCCCGGCAATGTCGAGTTGAAACGCGGTGGCGGCGATCTCGCCGATCGAGTAGACGCGCGGCTTCCAATCCAGGTGGCCGAGGAAGGCGGCCAGAGCAGTAGTGGCGAACATGCCGACAAGGATCGCCGCGGGAACCTTGCGCGCACGGGCCGCGGCCATCACCAGCAATCCGAAGACAGCGAGGATTGTGTTCGTGTTGCGGAGGCTGCCGAGCGTGACCGTAGTGGCCGGGTGCGCCACCACGAGTCCCGCGCTTTTCAGTCCCAGAAGCGCGATAAAGAGGCCGATGCCGGCGGCCACGGCGGCGAACAGTTCCCGCGGCAGGGCGGTGATGAGCCGCTCGCGGACGCCTGCCGCGGTCAGCAGCAGGAAGCAGACGCCCGAGAGAAACACCGCGCCGAGGGCTGTCTGCCAGGGAACGCCCGCCCCCTTGACGACGGTATAGGCGAAATAGGCGTTCAGACCCATGCCCGGCGCGAGCGCGATCGGGTAGCGGGCGGCCACTCCCATGAGAATCGAGGCGAACGCCGCGGCGGCGCAGGTCGCCGCGGCGACCGCCGGAGCGGGCATCCCCGCGTCGGCAAGAATGGCCGCGTTGACGAAGACGATGTAGGCCATCGTGGAGAACGTCGTGACGCCCGCCAGCAGTTCCGTCCGCCAGTCTGTATTGAGCTGCCGGAACTCGAAATAGCGCTCGAGGCGGCGGCGGAAAGTCTCAGGTTTGCCCTGCATTTCCTTACGAGTCTACAATCGGGCTTGATGGGTCCGCAGCCCAAGTTTATTGAGGTGAGCCACCCGATCGAACCCGGGATGATGACATATCCCGGCTTCCCGCCGCCCCGGTCGGAGGTGATGCTCGACTATGAAACGGCCCACCGGAGATACGAATCGCGGGCCGAGTTTGTGGTGATGACGCACTGGCTGTGCGGGCACACAGGAACCTGCGTCCACGCCCCGCTGCACAGCCATCGGGGATCGCTGGACGTCGCCGAACTGCCTCTTCACCGCCTCGCCCACCTTCCGGTGGTCGTGGCCGACGCGCGCGGAGCCGGACTGGCGATCGGAGTGCCGCTGTTCGACGGCCTCCCCATCGAGGGGAAGGCTGTCTTGATCCGGACAGACTGGTCGCGGCGATGGGGGACAGAGCGCTACTTCCACCCGAACCCCCATCTCACAACGGAGGCGTGCCATTACCTCATCCGCCACGGCGCTTTTCTGGTGGGAGTGGACTCGCTGAACGTCGACGATATCGGCCAGCCGGCGCGGCCGGCGCATTCGATGCTTCTCGGCGCCGGCATCCCGGTGTGCGAGCACATGACCAATCTGGGCGCGATTCCACCGGAGGGAGGGTTTCTACACGCCGCTCCGCCGGCCTGGCGAGGCGCTCCTTCCTTTCCCGTCCGGGCATACGTGGTGGTCCCGTGAACCGCGCCCGCGGCCGCCGGGGGTGGCAATCGGCGGAAATTTGTGGAATTGTATGAAGATGCTTCGCCGACATTTTCTGGGTTTTCTGCCGGGAGCCATCGGCGTTCCGGCTCTTATCGCGCAGGACGAAATCAAGGGAGACGTCCCCTACGTGCCGACTCCCGAGGAAGTAGTGGAGGAAATGCTGAAACTGGCCGGGGTGTCCGCGTCCGACACGGTTTACGATCTCGGCTGTGGAGACGGCCGCATCGTGGTGATGGCGGCCAAGAAGTACGGCGCCCGCGCCGTCGGCGTCGACATCGACCCGGAGCGCATCGCCGAGGCCAATGAGAACGCCAAGAACGCCGGCGTCACGAACAAGGTGAAGTTCATCGAAAGCGACCTGTTCAAGGCCGACATCGGCGCCGCCACCGTTGTGACGCTCTACCTGCTTCCCACCGTGAACGAGCGGCTCAAGCCGAAGCTGCTCGCCGAGCTCAAGCCGGGGACGCGCGTGGTCTCCCACCAGTTCGACGGCATGGGCGACTGGAAGCCCGCCAAGAAGATCGTGCTCGGCTACCGCGACGTCTATCTCTGGATCGTGCCGCCGCGCAACTGACGGCAGCCGCCGGGTTCCGGTCCACGCCACAAGCTTCCGGCCGGAAGAGAGAGGGTTGACCCGCCGCCTTTTTTGTTAAATAATACCCGGCACTGGGTTTGGGGAGATCCTCGAACTCCTAGTTCAGATACGGGATGCCTACCATGAAAGCCTGCACAACGTTGCTGCTGGCGACGGCCTTGTCGCCCCTCGCGGCTCTTGCTCAGACCGTGACCGGATCGCTCTCCGGCCTCGTCACGGACAGTTCCGGCGCCGCCGTGGCCGGCGTGGCGATCGAAGTCAGGGATATCGACCGAAGCACGAGCTTCAAGACCACCTCAAACGAATCCGGATTCTACACGCTGACCTCGCTGCCGCCCGGCCGCTACAGCATCACAGCCGAGCGCACCGGATTCCGCCGGTACGTTCTCGAGATGCTTCCCATCGCCACGCAGCAGAAGGCCGCCCACGACATCACGCTCGAGCTGGGCGCCGTCACCGAATCGGTGACGATTCAGGGCACGGCTCAACTCATCGACACGTCGACGGCCACGCTCAGCGGAGTTGTCGAGCGCCGCCGGATCGTCGATCTGCCCCTGAACGGCCGCAACATCTATTCGCTCGCCGCGCTGACGCCCGGCGTGTTCGGACGGCGCCCGGCCACGGGCATCAATCTCGAGGGTTTTCACTCGATCGGCATCTTCACCGTCAACGGCGGCCGCGATTCAAGCAACGCGATCCTGATGGACGGGGTCCCGGTGACCGTCAATTCCAACACCAACAACATGAACGCCAACACCGCGCTGCCCACGGTCGAGGGCGTCGAGGAGTTCCGGATTCAGACCAATTCGTACTCCGCCGAATACGGCCGCAGCGGCGGCGGCGTGCTGACCATCGCCACCAAGTCCGGCACCAACGAACTGCACGGCACGCTGTTCGATTTCCTCCGCAACAGTAAGATGGACGCCAACAACTTCTTCGCCAATTCCGCTGGACGCCGCCTGGGCACCTTCCAGCGCAACGAATTCGGCGCCAGCGTGGGCGGGCCGATTCTCATCCCGAAGCTCTACGACGGCCGCAACAAATCGTTCTTCTTCAACGCCTTCGAAGGCCGCCGCCAGCGCTCCCAGGTCCTCGGGCAGTTCACGCTGCCGACCGACCTCGAGTTGTCGGGCAACTTCACGCGCACGTTGAACGCCGCCGGCCAGATGCGCCAGATCTACGACCCGGTCACCTCGACGCCCGACCCGTCGCGTCCCGGCCAGTTCCTCCGCCAGCCCTTCCCCGGGAACATCATCCCGCGCTCCCGGTTCGATCCCGTCTCGGCGAAGGTGACCGAGTTCTACGGCGCGCGGCCCAACGTGCCCGGCCAGCCCAACACCGGCATCAACAACTTCGTCTTCCAGGGCGCGCGTCCCGACACCGTCAACCGCGACACTTTCAAGTTCGATCACAACCTGACCGACAAACAGCGTTTCTTCGTGCGCTACACCATATTCGACATCTCGAGCCGGCAGCCGGAGTACTGGCCCGGACCCGGATGCCCCGATGGCGGCTGCTTCACCAATTCCGAGCGCCAGCAGAACGCGGCCTTCGAGTACTCGAACATGATCGACACCAGCACCCTCACGACCCTTCGTTGGGGATTCGCGCGTTCGATCCTCAACCGCGGATCCTGGTTCCAGGGATTCCGCCCCTCCTCGCTTGGCCTGCCGGCCAGCGTCGAGCAGGGCGCCGACCTCCTCGTCTTCCCGCAGTTCGGCATCGAGGAAATGACCGCCCCCGGCCTCCAGCATCACTGGAACTTCCGCTCGGCGAATATGTCGCACACCTTCATCGGCACCGTCTCCCGCGTGGTCCAGACGCACAGCCTGAAGAGCGGCGTGGAGATCCGCTCCAACCTGATCAACCACATGCAGGCCCCCTGGCAGCTGATCTTCAATTTCGACCGCGGCATGACCGCCGGCCCGGACGCCCGCGCCATCACCACGACCGGCGGCACCGGATTCGCGTCGTTCCTGCTCGGCGCCGGGGCCAGCGGCCAGGTCACCAACGGCATGCGCCCGGCGCTGGAAAGCAAGTCCTTCGGCCTCTACATCCAGGATGACTGGAAGGTGAATCGCAGGCTGACGCTGAACCTCGGCCTGCGCTGGGATTGGGAAACCGGACTCACCGAGCGGTACGACCGCTATGCCGTCCTCGATCCCTATGTCCGCAGCCCGCTCAGCGCGCGCGCCGGACGCGACCTGTTCGGCGGCTGGCTGTTCCCCGGCAAGGGTCTGGAAGGTCGCAACCTACGCAGCCCCGAGTTCGACAAGATCGCGCCACGCGTCGGCCTGGCCTATCAGTTGCGCGCCAATACCGTCATCCGCGCCGGCTACGGCATCTTCTACGCCATGGCCCCCTACGGGGCCAACTACTACGGCACGTCGCCTTTCGTGGCCAGCACGCCGTGGCTGGCTTCGCTCGACGGGGTGCGGCCCAATCATTATTTGAGCAATCCGTTCCCGAGCGGCGTAATTCAGCCCGAGGGCGCCGCGGGCGGCCTGTTGGCGGCCCTCGGACTCGGCGTCAATGGCCCGGTGCCGTCCACCATGACGACTCCCTACAACCAGCAATGGAACTTCACCATCGCGCAGCAGCTCGGCGGCCAGCTCGGGCTCGAAATCGCCTACGCTGGCAACAAGGGAGTTCACCTGCCTTTCCGCACCGGCTGGCAAATGGATCAGCTCGATCCCGCGCTGATCAGTCCCACGGCGGGCCTGCTCGACCTCGTGCCGAATCCCTTCTTCGGCCTGATTCCGGTCGGCACCATGTCCACCGCCACCGTGCAGCGCGGACACCTGCTCACGCCTTACCCCCACCATCCCGGCGTCACCTTCGCCGCGCCCGGCTGGGGGAATTCAAACTACCACTCCTTGCAGTCCAAACTGGAGAAGCGATTCTCGAGCGGCAATAGCATAGTCGTCGCCTACACCTTCTCCAAGCTTCTCTCCGACGGCGCTGACAACGCCTGGGATTCGGCGGCACAGACCAACTTCCACTGCCGCGCCTGCGACAAGTCCGTGTCGCCATACGATCAGCGCCACCGCCTCGTCACCAGCTTCACCTACGACCTGCCGTTTGGCGCGGGAAAAACATACGGCGCAGGCTGGAACCCCTTCCTCAACGCCATCCTTGGCCAATGGCAGGTCAACGGCATCGCCACCATCAACAGCGGCCTGAATCTCCAGTTCAACGTTCCCGCCAACACGAGCTTCTCGTTCGGCGGCAATCAACGGCCTGACGTGACCAGTGAGCCCGCCAAGATCGCCGACCGGTCCATCCGCCGCTGGTTCAACACGGCTGCCTTCGCCATTCCGCGGCAGTATACCTTCGGCACGCTGGGCCGCATGCATCCGAACCTTCGCGCCGACCGCGTCGAGAACCTCGATTTCTCTGTCTTCAAGAACTTTCGGATCAAGGAACGCGCCACGGTCCAGTTCCGCGCCGAGTGGTTCAATTTCACCAATTCGCCCATCTTCGCGATGCCCAACACGACCGTTGGCAACAGCGCGTTCGGGACCGTGACGGCGCAGGAGAACGCGCCGCGGCAGACGCAGCTGGCGCTCAAGTTCCTGTTCTGAGTCTCGCGGCGGCGGACTTCATTTGCCCCGGCGCTCGCGGACGTATTCGTCGTACTCCTTCTGCAACTCGGGCGAGAGTTTGCCGCCGTACAACTCGCTCGACTTGTACTTGCCGGTGAGGAACTTGGCCTTTGTCCACTCGTCGTGGATGTGCGTCAGCTCCGCCTGATCGACGATCTGCTGCACCAGGTGCGGCGGGATGAAGATGACCCCCGTGCGGTCGCCGAGAACGACGTCGCCGGGCATCACGATCGCTTCCCCGATCCGGACAGGAATGTTGATGCCGGCCACCATGACACCGCCGACAGCGGCCGGGTGGCCCTCCCGGAAGTAGATCTGCGTCGGCAGTTCGGCCAGTCCCTCGAGGTCGCGCACGGTGCCGTCGACGACGGCGCCCGTCTTCGTCACGCCGTAGATGGCGGCCTGTAGATTATCGCCGCCGAAGTTGTGGCCCGGCGCCGGACCCATGAGGTCGATCACGGGAACGTCGTTCAACTGAAGCAGGTCGATCACTTTCTGGTTCGTGCTGGCGGGCATTCCGGCTGCCTTGGCGTCCGCCTCGAGGACGGCGCTCAGATCGGGCCGCAGGGGAAGGTACTGCGCCGTGAAGGCGCGGCCCACGAGTTTCCTTCCGGGATGCAGCGAACGGAAGCCGCTGCCGGCGTATTGAAACAGGTATCCCTTGGCGCGCAGCGTGCCCCACGCCTCTTCGACCGACAGGCCTTTCACCTTTTCGAGCAACGCGTCCGGCACCTTCGGCCGGCCATCCGGGAAACGCTCGAACGGGTTCTGCGGAGTGTAGTGAATGGTCTGTTCGCGGTTGAACCGGAAGAACTGCGCCGGCAGCGGCAGGGCCGCGGCGGCGAGAAAGAGAAGGATGGTTCGCATAGAGGCGCCTCGCATGGTGTATCAGGCCTTCCATTTTCTCACCGGCAACCTGCCGCCGCGGAGGGCGCCGGCGGCCTCCGCGCGGAGGGTCACAGCCGGGCGTTGATCGCCGCGACGACGGCGGAGGCGGACTGGCGCGGGACGAAGTTGTAGTTCTTCCCCTTTCGCACTTTGACGTGAAACGACTCCTGCCCGCCGATCCGGGTCCTGTTCATCTCCACTTTTTCAATGCCGGACAAGGGCACGTCAAACCCGTCGTTCGACGTGCGGGACTGGAACACCAGCCGGTCACCCTGAATCGAAAGTACGCCGTAGCAGAGGTCGCGGTTGGAGCCGGTCAACGCGGAATCGCGCAGTTGCGCCCAGTTGATGACGAGATTCGGAATCATGAAGCCGTGGTGGTGGTAAACTTCCCATCCGCGGGAGACGGGTTCCGGCCGGGAAGGCGGATTCACGGCGGCGATCACGACCACATCGGCGTAGCGGGTCACCACCTCACCCTCGCCCGGCCCGCGCGCCTCAAGAACGTACCGGGTGCTGGCCTGAGGGCGGACGCTGACGCCTCCCGCCAGACTGCGCAGCGGCCCAACTTCCGGCGCGATCGAAGCCGAAACCGCGCCGCGAATGGACCAGGACAGGACAACCGGGTTTCCGGCGGCCACCTGGGCGGGGGTCGCCGTGAAGGCGACGATCTCCACGTTGCTCCGAACGGGCGCCGGAGGGGTGCGCTCCACGACGCTGACCACGGCATTGCGGTCGACGACGCCGCCCGGACTCTCGGCCACGAGGCGGGCGCTGATGTTTCGCTCCGGCTTGAGCGCGATCCGGCCCGAGGGATTCATCGTCCGGCCGTCGATGGTCACGCGCGTGGCGTTCTCGACCATCCATCGCAACTCGGTCATTTCGCCGCGTTGCACCCGGTCCGGCGAGAACTCGAAGACGACGATGCGCGCCAGCGGTTTGACGGGTTTCGGATCGGGCGGCCTGGGGTCGGGATCCGGGTCGGGCGGCTTGGGGTCGGGCGGCTTTGGGTCGGGCTGGCGCGGCGGGTCGGGATCCACGGGGCGAGGGACCGGCACAGGGGCCGGCACGGGCTCCGGTTTCGGAATCACAACGGCGATGGCGACGAGCACGCCCACGGCGGCGGCGGCGGCCAGGAGCCATTTCGGGAGTCCCGGCTTTGGCGGGGGAACCGGGGGCGGCGGGACCGGGGCCACGTTGTCAGGCGGGGGCGGAGCGGGCTGCGGCCCTGGCTGTGGAGCGGGAGGCGGCGCGGGTTGTGGTCCGGGCTGGGGCGCCGGGGCCGGTGGAGGCGCGGCGGAGGCTTCCCCGCGCAGCGCGCGCTGGAACTGCTCCATCTCCTGGAAGCGGTGCTCCGGCTCCAGGGCGAGCGCGCGGAACAGGGCCTGTTCGGCCGCGGCGGGAATCGGGATCCCGAGACGGCTGGGCGGCACGACCTCGGCCCGCGCCATGCGGTCGGGGGCCGCCGGTGGAATCTGGCCGGTCACGGCCCGGTAGAGCGTGCACGCGGTCGCGTAGATATCGGTCCACGGCCCTTGGTTGCCGCGAGTCTGGTACTGTTCGGGAGGAGCGAAACCGGGCTTCAGAATCACCGACAGATTCTTGCTGTGCTGTCCCAGAGAATAGCGGGCGGCCCCGAAGTCGATCACCTTGACCTGCCCGGATCGCAGCAAATAGATATTGTCCGGACTGATATCACGATGGAGCAGCCCCGCGCGGTGCACTTCCTTGAGGGCGTCCATCACCGGCGTTAGCACGCGCAGAGCCATGTCCCAGTCGACGCGCCCGCCGGCGCGCTCGATAAACTTTTCGAAGGTGACGCCGTCGAGATACTCGAGGATGATGTAGGCGGTGCCGTTGGCGGGGAAGTAGTTCAACACCCAGACGATGTTCGGGTGGTTCTCGAACCGGGCGATGACCCGGGCCTCATCGAGGTAGCGCTCGAGGCCCCAGTCGTAGTCGGCTCGCAGCGTGGGGGAGTAGGCAAACACATTCGGGTTGCCGGTGGTCCGGATGCCCACGCCTCCCGGAAAGTACTCCTTGATGGCGATCTTGCGGGCGAGGTTGAGGTCCCAGCCGAGGTAAGTGATGCCGAAGCCGCCGTGGCCGAGCACGCGCCCCACCATGTACTGCTCGCGAAGCACGGTCCCCGGGGCGAGGTAGAGGGGACTCTCCGGCGGTTTCCCCGGGAACCATCCGCAGTGCGGGCACTCGCCACCGGGATTGCTGGCCATGCAGTTGAAACAAAGATTGGTCGGCGGAGAAGGCTGCATGCGGTATCTCCTCAAGTCGGCAGCGCGAAGACCGCGACAGCCGAGTAGTTGTCCTGGTCCGCGAGGCGGCGCGCGCGGATCCGCCGTACCATCCCGTCGAGCCAGGCTTGCGCCGTGGCCGCCTTAGCGTACTCTATCTCGATTTCGGCTTCGGTGACGGGTTCCCAGAAGCCGTCGCTCGCCAGCAGGAAGGCATCGCTCGGAGACACAGCGGCCGGCCCGCCGACGTCCGGCTGGCAATCGGGAGTCCCGACCGTGCGCAGCAGGCGGCTGCGGTCGTCGTGAAACCGGATCGCGGACGGGGTGATCTGCCCTGTGTCGGCGAGGCTTTGGGCGAAGCTGTGGTCGCGCGTCTGGAAGACGATCCGGGAGTCACGCAGATGGTAGAGGCGCGAATCGCCGGCGTGCGCCCAGGCGGCGCGCGATCCGGCCGCCGCCAGGATCGTGAGGGTGGTGCGCATCTGCGCGAGCGTGGGGTCGGCGCGCTGCGCTTCGACAACAGCTCGATTGGCGGAGCCGACGAAGCCGCGGAGCGCGTCCGGCTCGACGCCCGGTGCGGCCAGAAACGCCGCCAGCACGGCTTCCACCGCAATCCGCGAGGCCCGTTCTCCGCCGCCGTGGCCGCCGAGACCGTCGGCGAGGGCCCAGCACATCTCGCCCGCCGGCGCCGCGGCGTGCGAGGCGTAATCCTGGTTGACAGGACGGGCCCCGGCGTCGCTGACGATCGCAGTTTCGTATGTCATTCCGAGACCACTTCAAACATGACGTCCGGCTTGCCCAGATAGAACCGGTCGCCGGCGCGGAACTCCCGGGCCTGCCCGGAGGCAAGCCGCGTCCCCGAGGCAGTGAACGTTCCGTTGCTCGACCAGGAATCCTCGATCAGCACGCGGCCGGATTCATCGCACGACACCTGGCAATGGCGCTTGGAGATATGCGGCGAATCGGGCGGGAAGACGAGGTTGGCGACCTGCGGGTCCCGGCCCAGCACGCAGGGCTTTGACGAAAGCGGAATCCTCTGGCCCGCGTACGGACCGGAAACACCGCGGAGGTACAGGTTGCGGACCGCGCCCGGGGCCTGCGTTGGCGCCGGTCCGGGTGGGGGAGGAACGCGGCGGGTGAGGCGCCGGGCGGCCTGCGACACCGAATCGCGGGTGCGCCGGTTCAGCGACACGAAGAGCGCTCCCGCCGCGGCCAGGAACGTTCCGATTTGGAGGTAGGGAAATGCGCTCACGCCGCCGGCCGCGCACGCGCCGGTGGCGGCTCGGTACGGTATCTTGAGCCGGTCGAGTTCCGGGAGCAACTCGTCGATCTGGACGGCCAGGTTGACGCCTTCGGCGAACGTTCGGGTATTTCCGATGGACGTGGTCGACTTGGCGACCACGACTCCGGCGACGCGCCCACACTCATCGAAAAGCGGACCGCCGGAGTTGCCCGGGTTGACCGCCGCGGTCATCTGGATGTGTTCGACGGGCGGAAGCTCTCTCGCCACGGGCATCGACAGAAACTTGCTGATCACTCCCTTCGAGATCGACGGCACGAGCGCCGCCTTCTTATCTCCAAGCCGCAAGGAAGCGCCGGGAAAACCAGCCGCCCACACCTCCTGGCCCTCGCGAAGGAGCTTTCGCGGAGCCAGTTCGGGAATGGGCCCCTTGAGCGGCTTTTCGAGCTTGAGAATAGCCAGGTCCTTGGCGGCCGACACCAGGACCGGCTGCGCCGCGACAGCCTCCTTTTCCGACAGAGGCACGGCGATGACCGTCCGGGCGCCGGGGGGCGCGCCGCAGCATACGTGGTAATTCGTCGCCAGGTGATTTTCGTCGAGAGGAAATCCGCTTCCTGTGCCGCCGGCCGTTTTCCCGCCGAGGGAGTGCTCGACGAGGATGAAGTAAGACTGCTTCTTCATCGTTTCAATCAGCTCCGCCGGCGGCTGCGCAGCCAGCAGTGTGGTGAGAAAGGCGGCGGCGAGACGAATCATCTCTTCTTTACCTCCTTTTTGACGGGCGGCAGGGAGGGAGCGGACGGCGCTTCGGGCATCGCGATCGGCGGCACGCAGCAGTAGATGAGGCTGGTAGCCCCGACCGCCGCCGTGATGGCGAGGACGAGCGCCGCCGCGAGCGCCCAGGGCCAGCGCGCGGACCGAGGTCCGTCCGGAGCGGCGCGAACCGTCGCCGGGAGCGTCGTTTCGGCGCGCGCGGCCAGCGCCAGCACCGTGACGTTATCCTGATGCTCGGAGCGTCTTTCCACCACGGCCCGGACCAGCGCTTCGCAACGCTGCTGAAGCGTGCCGGTCATCGCCCGGGCCATCTCGGCGGGCGAGAGCGTCTTGAACAACCCGTCGCTGGCCAGCACGATGTCGTCGGCGGGACCGACCGGAAGCGGCCGGACGCTGCGGTCGATGCGGGCGATCGCCGGCAGTCCGAGGAAGCTGGTGAGCGCGTCGCGCTGCGGATCGGCGAGCGCGGCGTCCGGAGAGATGTCTCCGGCCGCGGCCCGGGCGTCCAGGTCCTGCGCATACGTATGCGGAACATTGATGGGGATGAATTCTCCGCCCCGGTACAGGAACAATCCGCTGTCGCCGGCGGACACCCATTGCAGTCCGCCCTCGTGCAGGACGGCCGCCACAAACGTCGTGCCCAGCTGTCCGGAGGCGTTCCGCCGCCCGGCGAGGCCGCACACGGCGGTGTTGGCCTCAAGGAGGGATCGTTCGAGCGCCGCGCCGACGGACTCCTCCGGGGTCTTCCTCTTGTAGGCGCTGAGGAACGTGGTGAGAGCCACGCGGCTGGCCTCGTCGCCGTGGGATAACCCGCCCATTCCGTCTGCCAGCGCCGCCAGCAGTCCGCCGTGCCGCACAAACTCCGTGTCGAACGGGTTTGAGAACCCAAACGCGTCCTGCTGGCTCGACCGGGCGCCGATGTGCTGCGCATTGCCGAACGAATAGTTCATTTCGCCAGGCTCATGTCACTGCCAGGAAAAACTCGCGTCGACGAAAGGGACCAGCATCAAGGAGGTCTTGCCCAGGCGGATGACGTCCCGCGGCTGGAGTTGGGCGGGCGCCATCACCATCCTGCCGTTGACGTATGTGAGCCCCGTCCCGCCACCCGGCATCAGCCAGAAGGTGCGCTCGCCCGGCTCAAAGGCGACGGTGGCGTGCTTCTGGCGCGAGATCGTGTCGTCGCCGGTGATGGCGATGTGGTTGGACGGGTCGCGGCCGAGGAAGTTGTTCTCCGAGCGGATGCGGTAGTCGCGGCCGCGGTCCGGCCCGTCGATGCAGACCAGCCACCCGACGACCGGATCGATGCCGAGCGTCTCCTCGACCAGCCGCCGCGTGGCTCCGGGAGGAGCGGCCGCCGGAGCCGTGGGCTCGGCTGCCGGCCGCAGCGGGATCGTTTTGGCGGACTCCATCGCCGGCGCCGTCACCGGAACCGTGGGCCGGGGCGTGGCCAGGTCGAGCGGCACGCCGCAATAGGGGCAGGCGCTGTGCTTGGTTTCGTCGAAGAAATGTCCCGCGTTGCACTGGATCATGAATTCCTCACTTGGCGGCCGGCCGTGGCGAAAGCCGCTTCTGGTTCAACTGCTGGAAAACGGCGGCGTACTCGGGCTGGGGCGTGAAGGTCAGCTGCCGGTCTTCGCCGAAACGGATGACGCCGATGAACAGGACTGTTCCCGGCTTGGGGATCTGGACGTAGGGGAGATTCCAGAAACCTCCCTCGTGATTGACGTCCGCGCTCTTGACGAACGCCGGCGCCGGATTTCCGTTGGCCTGCATGAACTTGTAATAGACTTCAAACTCGCCGCCGATCTGCACGTCGCGGATCAGCCAGGCGTCGGTGCCCGGGCCTTCGCTCGAGTCCGTCATCTTGTCTCCGGTGAAGAAGACACCCTGCTTTTGCGCGCCGTCGGGTCCCGGCATCTTCCCGCCCTGGGTCGTTTCGCTCCGGGAGCGGACATAGAGGTCTACGTCATGCTTCGGGGTTCCCCACGTCATAGTGAGCAGCATCGGGCGCCGGATTCGCAGATACTGGTTTTCCTCCTCGGCCTTCTGCGCCTCCTTTCGCGCCTTGTCGAGCTGCGCCTTCTGGTTCCGGTAATCGCGCGTGAGCTTGTCGAGCCGTTGGTTGAGATCGCCGCCGCCGGGAATCTTCGCCAGCCTCTTTTTGATCTCTTCGAGTTCACTCATCGCGGACTGGTACTGCTTTTCGATGTCCTCGGCGGTGGATCCGGCCGGCTTCCAGTAGGGAAACAGCACCAGCATCATGAAGCAGAAGGCTCCCAGCGCGCCGCAGAGGATGTCGAGCAGCGACATGTTGAAGATGTTCACTTCCCGGTTTTTCGCCTTCATCGCGCCTCAACCCTCGTAGAGCCGGTTGATCAGGTTGCGCAGCGTGTAGTCGCCGGCCAGGTTCACCGCGGTCTCTTCCTTTTCCTGAACCAGCTGCATGAGAAACACGAGGATGGCGCTCTGGGCGAGCGCGACCATCGTGCAATCGAATCCGACTCCCAGCGTGCGCGCCACCTCTTTGATGTCGAGTTCGGCCGCGGCGCCGGCTTCCGAGAGCGACGCGCCCAGGCCGTACACCGTCCCGATGAAGCCGAGCGTCGGAACCAGCCAGGCGATGAATCGGACGATGCCGTACTTGAGGTCCACGCGGTGCTGGATGAGTTCGAGGCTGCTGGTCATCACCGCGGCCGTCTGATCGATCGACCGGCTCGACTGGAACTGGAGGATGCTCAGGTTGATCAGCGAGGGAAGAAATCCAGTCTCACCGTCGAAAAGGCCCGCCACGCGCCGGCGGATCGGGCCAAGGTCGCGCGACTGAAGCACTGTCTGCTCGTCCTCAGGGAGGAAGCCGGCGCGGATGTGCGACAGTTCGCGAACCCCGGAGCGCCAGCGGACAAACAGCTCCCCCAGGCCGACAAAGAAGATCACGTGCATGATGTTCTGGATGGTGAACGGGTAGGGGAAGTGCTTCGATCCGTAGTCGAGCAGCAGCACCGCGGGCCGGCCGCGCAGCAGGATCGTCGCCACGGCGATGAAGGCGACGCCCGCCAGCAGGGACAGGACCATCACATGATAACGGTTGGGTTGCTCGAAGAAGCTCGAACCGGCGGCCGGCTGCGGTGTCGGCATCACTTGCGTTGGCTGCATGTTCTCGACAAGCTCCTCTCTGTTACTGCCCGCAGGCCGGACACGGGCCGCTGGCGTCCTTGATATCGCCGCAGTGGCAGCGGACCAGCCGGGCCTGCGTGGGGAAGCGCTTCGGTCTGGCGGCCGGCTTGGGGGGCGCGGGCGCCGGCCCCGGAGGGGCCACCGGACCGAGTTTGCGCCGGATGGCCGCGGCGAGATCCGACACCGCCAGGGTGACGCCCCCGAACTTCACGCGGTCGCCGGGGCCGAGGCGCTCCTGCTGGATCCGCGTCTCCACACCGTCGCGGATGGCGAAGGTTCCGTTGCTCGACTGGCAGTCGGTTACGAACACCCGGTCGCCATCAAGCAACGACACTTCGGCGTGAATCCGGCTGACCGAACCGTCCGCGACAGGAATGTCGGCCGAGGGGTCGCGTCCGACGGTGAACGTCGTTTTCGTCATGCAGGCCTCTCTTTACTGGTGTCTCCACCTCCCGAAACATCACGCCGCTGGTGCGAGAATGTTTCCATATGCGGGTGCGCGGGCTGATCCCGGCCGGAGTGCTTCTTCTGCTGGCTCAGCTTGCGTCCGCGCAGCCGGATCTGGAGCGCCTGATCGACGAGGCCGACACGCTCCGCAGGAAGCCCACCCGGGAGAACCTGGAAAGGGCGCGCGAACTGCTGCTGAAGGCGTCCTCATCCAAACCGGAGCACCCGAAACTGACTGCGAAAGCCTTTTACCGGCTGGGGCAAGTGTATCAGACGCTGCGGGAGCATGAACAAGCCCTGGCGGCGTTGTCGGAGGCCCGGCGCCGCTTCGACGCCAACCAGCCGGAGATGGCGCCGTTCGCACTGCATAACATCGCCGCCTGCCACCTCGCGCTGGGGGACCCGGCCACCGCCGCGGCCCTCTACGAAGAGGTCCTCCCGATGCGGCGACAGGCTGGAGACAGGGCCGGCGAGGCCTACACCTATTACGGCATCGCGGCCGCGAACTGGTCGTTGGGAGAAGCAGCCGCCGCGCTCGACGCCTACCGGAAGGCCTTGGCCATCTGGCAGGACCTCCGGTCCCTCGCCAACCAGGCTCACACCCACAACAGCATGGGACTGATCTTCGCCATGCTGGGCGACTACGGCCGGGCCAAAGCCGGGTTCGAGCAGGCGCTGGCCCTCTGGCAGAAGGAGGGAGACAAGACCTCTCCGCTGCTCGCCTGGAACAACTGGTGCCTGGCCTCGGTGGGCGAACGCCAGTACGCCGCGGCCATCCCGCGATGTCAGACCGCCATAGACCTCGCCCGCGCGTCCGGCGACTTCCAGGGCATGGCCTACGCGGCGCACAACATGGCGAACGCCTACGCCGGCCTGAAGATGCCGGAGAAGGCGATGCCCCTCTACGAGCTCTCTCTTTCCTCAAAACGGGAATCCGGGGACCGCTGGGGCGAAGCCGCGACGCTGCACGCCATTGGCGAGATGCTGCTGGAGACGCGGGACCCCGGCGCGGCGGACCTGCTGGAGCGCGCTCTGGCGCTGCGGCGCGAAACCGGGGACAGGGCCGGACAGGCGCAGTCGCTCGGAGCGCTCGCCCGCCTGTACGGCTCTCAGGGGGATTTGTCCCGGTCCCTCGGCGCCATCGAAGAAGCCATTGGACTGATCGAAGCCCAGCGGGCGAAGCTGGCCAGCCAGGACTTGCGCGCCTCCTATCTCGCGTCGGTCCGGGACTTCTACGAACTCCATGTCGACCTGTTGATGCGCTCCGGGCGCCCTGGGCCGGCGCTCGAGGCCGCCATGCGGGCCCGCGGCCGGTCGCTCGCGGATCGGCTGGCTGATACGCTCGGCGGGATCCGCAAGGGAGTCGACCCCAAGTTGCTCGACCGGCAGCGCGCCGCCGGACGCCGGCTGGACGCGCAGGCCGAACTGCTCAGGCAGGCCGCCTCGCCCAGGGAGCACGCCGCCGTCCGACGGCGCATCGACGCGCTGCTTTCCGAATATCGCGACGCGGCTGAGCAGATCCGCGTCGCGAGCCCGAAGTACGCGGCCCTGGCCCAGCCGGAGGCGCTGTCCGTCGCCGAACTCCAGGAGGTCCTGGATAGGGGCGACGTACTGCTCCAGTATTTTCCCGGCAAGGTGCGGAGTTTCCTGTGGGTGGTCACCAGGAAGGATCTGGCCGTCCACACACTGCCGGGACGCAGCCGCATAGAGGCGGACGTGCGGACTCTGCTGAGCGCCGTCACGGCAAGAGGGGATGTAACCGCCGCGGCGGCCCGGGCCGCCCGAACGCTCCTCGAGCCAGCCGGCGGAGCGCTCCTTTCACCCGGCGTGCGCCGGGTTGTGATCGCGGCCGACGGGGAGATCGAATCGGTGCCGTTCGCCGCGCTTCCCGCCGGAGACCGCCCGCTTGCGGCGCGGGCTGAGATCGCCTACCTGCCTTCCGCGGCGGCTCTGCGGCTGTTCCGCGCTGAGGGACCGCGGCGGGCAGCGCCGTCCCGGCAGATTGCATTGTTCGCGGATCCGGTCTATTCAAGCGACGCCCGGGGCGCCGCGCGGACGGCCAACGGCCCGGACCTGCCCCGTCTCCGGTTCTCCCGGCTCGAGGCGGAGGCGATCGCGAAATTGACTCCCGCGCCGTCGCGCCTCCTCGTTCTCGATCAGGACGCTTCCCGCCAGACGACGGAGCGCGCGCGGCTCGGGGATTTCCGAATAATCCATTTCGCCACCCATTCCCTGCTCGACAGCCGGCCGGAACTGTCGGGGATCGCCCTGTCGGACGGCCTGCTGCGTCTGCACGAGATCTACAACCTCGACCTCCGGGCCCGCCTCGTCACTCTCAGTTCCTGCCGCTCGGCGGTGGGCGGCGCGCTCCAAGGGGACGGCCTGGCGAGCATCGCGCGCGGATTCCTCTACGCCGGCGCAGCCGCTGTGGCCGGGACGTTGTGGGACATCGACGACCGCGCGACGTCCGAACTGATGAAACACTTCTACGAAGCGCTGCTGTTGAGGCAATGGCCACCGGCGGCGGCGCTGCGGGCCGCGCAGTTGGCCATCCGAGCCCGGCCGGGATGGGAGCATCCCTATTACTGGGCCGGTTTCGTTCTTCATGGAGAGTGGCGGTGACGTTGAGCGGACAGGAGTTCGACGCACTGCTCCGCGCGCTGCACCCGGATCGCGCCGCGGCGGGCGAAGAGTATGAGAAACTCCGGTCCCGGCTGGTCGCCTTCTTCCGCTGGGAGGGTTGCGCGGCCGCGGAAGACTGGGCGGACGAGGTGATCAACCGGGTGGCCCGGCGGGTAGCGAAAGGCGAAGCGATCCGAAACCTGCCGGCCTTTGTCAGCGGCGTGGCGCGGCTGGCCGCCCGGGAGGCCGGCCGGCGGCAGGCGCGGGAATCCGGAAATCTGATCGAGATGCCCGCGCCAGCCGGCGCCCACGCGGCCGCCGACGAGCATCCGGCGAAATGTCTCGACCAGTGCCTGAACGCTCTCGACGGAGATGCCCGCGACCTGATCCTGCGATACTACGACGGCGACGCCGAGGCCCGGATCCGAAACCGGAAGGCCCTGGCCGCGGAACTCGGCATCTCCCTCAATTCGCTGCGGAACCGGGCACTACGGCTTCGCGACCGGCTGGAATCCTGCGTCGGGAACTGCCTCGAAGACGATTCGCGAGATATTTCCGGTTTCAAGGACACTAGGTAACAGAGCGTGACGCAGCACCCGTTGAATCCCGAATTGACCAACGAGTTCGACTACCTGCTTGGCCTGCTCGATGACGCCGCACGGGAGCGGATGCAGTCTGAGGTCCTAGAGAACGACGTCGCGTGCGACCGCGTGCGCGAGGCGGAGAATGAACTGTTCGACGCTTACGTGCGTGGCGCGCTGCCCGCCCGCTACCGGGCTCCGTTCGAGCAGCGCCTGCTGGCCAGCCGCGACGGGCGGCGCAAGCTGGCGACGGCCCGGGCGCTCGAGCGCCGCGGAAGGCGATCCCGTTCGTGGCGGTGGGTGGCCGCCGTGGCGGGCCTGATCGCGGCCATCGGCGTCCCGGCCACATGGATGCGGCGTTCGCCGGAGGCGCCGACTGTCAAACCGGGTGCGCCGGCGCCGCGCCCCGCCGTGATTGTGCTGCCGCAGGGGGCCACCCGTTCGGCGGAGGGAATCCCGGTATTCCGCTTGCCTCGAGGCGTCGCCGAGGTGGAGGCGCAGGCGCCGAAGCCCCCGGGCACCGAGACGGATTTCGAGGTCGAGGTGCGGACCGGAGAGGGAGAGACGCGCTGGAGGTCCGGAGCGGTGACGGCGGCGCCAGGGGCGCCGTGGATTCCGGTCCGGATTCCGGCTGCCGTCTTTCAGCCGGGGCCGTATGAAGTGGTTGTGACATCGCGCGGATCGCCGCTCTCTTTCCACTACTTCCGGATCGAGTAGCGGCCGCCCGAAGCGGCAGCTAATTCGCCAGGCGCCGACGCAGTGTTTCGTGCGCCCGCCACAGCAGCGACTTTACGGTCGGCACCGAACAGCCCATCGCCTCGGCGATCGAGGCGTAGTCAAGGTGCTGGGTCCGGTGCATCAGGACGGCCGCGCGCTGCCGTTCGGGCAGTTGGTCCATGGCGGCGCGAATCCGCTCGCGCATCCAGGCCCGCCGCTGGTCGTCCGCCAGCGTGACGTCGACGCCCGGCGATGGATCCGTCACGTCGAGCGGACGCCCTCCGTCGGTGGCTTCAAACAAGGGCAGGTGGGCGCGCTCCACCCGATGATCGCGCAGCCAGTTGAGGGCCAGGTTCGTGGCGATGCGGTACAGCCATGTCGAGAACTTGGCCGTCGGCTGATACCGGCCGCGGTGCAAGTAGGCTCGCAGAAAAGCTTCCTGGGCCACGTCTTCGGCGGCGGCGTGGTCCCGAAGCATGCGCGTGAGGTAGCAGACCAGGCCGTCGCGGTGGTGGTCAAGCAGTAGGACGAAAGTGCGGTCGTCTCCGGGGGCCGCCCGGTCGGGAAGAATCGATGGGCTTACAAGTGCCGTCGCCATATCGCTCAGGACCATTGACGCATGGCGCCCGGCGTTCGGTCACGTCCGCTCTGGCCCTATTTACAAATCTTTACCTCCCACGGAAAGCGGTGCGGACAGGAGCGGACGGACCCGCTGCCGGGACGGATTCCCGGCTCTTGCAATGGCATTAGAGGACCCCGGTCAGCGCCTCCCGCGCCGCCTTGGCCGTGTTGCAGTGGATGGTCACAGTGTCTTCGGTGTTGATGGCGTAACCGCCGGCCAGCGTGACCACGACGGGAATCCTGTGGCGGAAGGGGATGGAGAACACCAGCCGGTCGCGTTCGCGGAGACCTTCCAGGGTCAGCGAGAGGCCGCCGAGCTGGTCTTCGCAGTAGGGGTCCGCGCCGGCGATGAAGAAGACAATGTCCGGGCGGAAGCCCTCCACGGCCGTGGCGTAAGCGTTGCCCAGTTTATCGAGGTACTCGGCGTCGCCGACTCCGTCATCGAGGTGGATATCGATGGTCGAAGGAGGCTTTTCGTGGGGATAGTTCTGGAATTGATGGATGGAGAGCGTCAGGACGGATTTGTCACCGGAGAAGATATGGGCGGTTCCGTTGCCGTGATGGACGTCGCAGTCCACGACGAGGGCAGTGCGAATTCTTTGGCGGTGCTGGAGGGCGCGAATGGCCACCGCGACATCGTGAATTGCGCAAAATCCCTCACCGTGAGCGGCGAAGGCATGGTGAAATCCCCCGCCGATATTGTATCCGGCAAGGTCGCGGAGGGCGTGCTCGGCGGCCAGCAGGGTTCCGCCGGCGGCCAGCCAGAAGGCCTCGACCATTTTCCGCGAGTAGGGGATTTCGAGCTTGAGAATTTCGTGATAGCTGAGCGTTCCGGTCTTCAGCCGCTGTACCCAGCCGCGTTCGTGGACGCGCAGAAGGTCTTCTTCGGCGGCCGGTTCGGGGCGCAGGAAGTCGCCTTCGCAGGCGAAGCCTTCCGCGAGGAGCCGCTCACGGACGAGGCGGTATTTGCGGGCCGGGAAGACGTGCTCGCCAAGATTGAGGTCATAGCCTTCGTGGTAGACAAGTTTGAACGGAAGCATGGCTTACTGTGAAGCTTCCGACTGCAACGCGGTGACCAGAGCGACTCCATAGACGTCTTCCGCTGAGCAGCCGCGGGAGAGGTCGTTCGCAGGTTTGGCGAGTCCTTGCAGGAAGGGACCGATGGCGGCGGCCTCACCCAGTCTTTCGACCAGTTTGTATCCGATGTTCGCCGAATTGAGATCGGGGAAGATCAGCGTGTTGGCGTGGCCGGCGACGGTGGAACCGGGCGCCTTCGCCCGTCCGACGGCCTCCACCAGCGCGGCGTCGGCCTGCAACTCGGCGTCGGCGTGGAGTTCGGGCACGCGGGCACGGACGATGCGGAAAGCTTCGATGACGGTGTCGGCCTTGCGGTGACGGCCGCTGCCCTTGGTCGAGAAGGAGAGCATGGCGACGACAGGCTCGATGCCGAGCAGGGCGCGGACGCTTTGGGCGGTGGCGATGGCGATGTCGGCGAGTTCGGCCGGCGTGGGATCGATGACCATGGCGGGGTCGGCGATGGCGAGGATCCCGTTGTGTCCGTAGGAGCGGCCGCGCACGCACAGGATCATGAACGTGGAGACGGTCCGGACCTTGGGCTGCGGCCCGATGGCATGGAGGGCGGCGCGGACGGTGTCGGCGGTGGAGTTGGACGCGCCCCCGACGAAGCCGTCGGCGTCGCCGGCGGCAACGGCAAGGCAGGCGAAGTAGAGCGGCCTGCGGGCGGCGGCGAGGGCTTCAGAACGGGTCATACCCCGTGCGCGACGCCGTTCGTGAAGAATCGCCGCGTACTTTTCGAGCTTCGGGTCCGAGGACGGATCGGTGACGAGAAGGGGTTCGATCAACCCTTCGCGCGCCAGCCGATCGGCGGCCGCCTGAATCCGGGGATCCGCGCCTTCCGGAAACACGATGCGTTTCCGGCGCGGCAGGGCGCGGACGCGGCTCGCCTGGGCGGCGAGGAACTCGATTGCCGAATCGGGCAGGGCCATGAGTGGACGAACTTTTCATTGTAATGGCCTTGCGACGGAAGGGGGCCGGTGTCTGCTCACTCCGCGTCCGCTCATCGGACCATTCCGACTTTGTCCGCGTGGAGACCTCCACGCGGCGCAGGCGAAGCAGAACTGTTCCCGGCGGGTCCGGTGCTACTCTGGTCGTTTGGCCATGACTAGGGGAATCCTCCTCGGCGACATTGCCGCGCGCCTGGGATGCGAACTCGTCGGCGACCCATCCCTGGAAATCACCGGTGTCGCCGGCATGGATCATGCCGGACCGTCGCAGCTGACGTTCCTGGCCAATCCCAAATACGCCCACAAAGCGAAGGACTCGCGCGCAGGCGCGATTCTCGTGAATTCGTCGGCCGGCCCGCTGCCCATGGCGCGGCTGGTGTCGGCCAATCCCTACCTCGATTTCGCCCGCGCCCTGGAGCTCTTTTACCGCCCGCCGCGGCCGGCCGAAGGCGTCCATCCTTCAGCCGTCGTGGCGGCGACCGCTGTTGTCGGCCCGGGCGCCTCCGTCGGGCCCTTCGCGGTTGTGGGCGAAGGCGTCCGCATCGGCGCCCGCGCCGTCCTCCATCCTCACGTCGTCATCTACGACGGCGCCGAGATTGGCGACGATTTCCTGGCTCATTCGGGCGCCGTGGTTCGCGAGCACTGCAAGATCGGAGACCGCGTGGTTCTCCAGAACAACGTCGTCGTGGGAGGCGACGGGTACGGTTTCGCCAAGCGCGCCGACGGGACGCACTACAAGATCGTCCAGTCCGGCGTGACGGTGATTGAGGACGACGTGGAGATCCAGGCGCTTTCCAACGTCGATCGCGCCACAATCGGGGAAACGCGTGTCCGCCGCGGTGCGAAGATCGATTCGCTCGTGCAGATCGGGCACGCCTGCACGGTCGGAGAGGACAATATCATCTGCTCGCAGACGGGGCTTGCGGGAACGACGGTGCTGGGTAAGAACGTCCTGCTGGCCGGACAGGTTGGCGTCTCGGGACACCTCACGATCCACGACAACGCGGTCGTCTACGCGCAAAGCGGCATCGGCGGGGACGTCCCGGCGGGTTCGGTGGTCTCCGGGTCGCCGGCGTTCGACGCGGCCGTCTGGCGGCGGGCCGTGACGCTGTTTCCGAAGCTGCCGGAACTCGCCAAGGCGGTGAGACAATTGGAGAAACAGGTTCGAGAGATTCTGGAGCGGACGAAGCAATCAAATGGCTGATCATCCCTTTTACTCGGGGGCGGCATGCAATCCGGTCGCCTACAAGAACATCCGGTTCCTCGAGAGCCGGCACGGGCGCAGCCTGCGCATCCTGTCGGAGTACCTTCAGCCGCTCGAACACTTCCGCCAGGCGCGCGTGCATGACACGGTGGTGTTTTGGGGATCGGCGCGGATCACGGAGGACGGCCCGATGGGCCGCTACTACCGGGAGGCGCGGGAGCTCGCCCGGCTCGTCACAGCCTGGTCGGAGGGGCTCGAGAACACGAAGAAGCGGTTCGTGGTCACCACCGGCGGCGGCCCCGGAATCATGGAAGCGGCCAACCGCGGCGCCTGCGACGCCGGCGGCAAGACGATGGGTCTGAACATCGGCCTGCCGTTCGAGCAGGCGCCCAATCGCTACATCACTCCCGAACTGTGCTTCGAGTTCCACTACTTCTTCATGCGCAAGTTCTGGTTCGCCTACCTGGCGAAAGGACTCGTCGTGTTCCCGGGGGGATTCGGAACGCTCGACGAACTCGCCGAACTGCTGACGCTGACCCAGACGCGGAAGCTGGAGAAGAAGATGGTGATCCTGCTCTACGGAAGTTCGTTCTGGAAAGAGATCATCAATTTCGAGGCGCTCGTGCGATACGGCATGATCAGTCCCGAAGACCTGAACCTGTTTGAATACGCCGACGATCCGCAAACCGCCTTCGACAAGTTGCGCTCGGGACTGACGGCCCACTATCTCGGCGGGGAGGAGCCGGAGCAGGAACAGGAAACACCGGCGATAGCCAAGTCCCGCGTGTAGCCGGAGCGCAGAACCCGCATGGCCTGGTTCCGGGCATACCGGTTGGAACTCACCTTCGCGGCCGCCGTGGGGCTGGGAGCGTGGGCGGCGATGGCGGAGACGATCCTCTGGCTGCCGCTGCTCGCCGCAGCGATCGTGTCCGGAGGCGTTCTGCTGGCCCGGCATGGCCGGCGCATCCTTCAGCCGCTGCTTTGGCGCCTGAGGGACCGGCTGATCGTAGCCTACCTGTTCATGGCCGTGATCCCCATCGTTCTGCTCGGGCTGCTCTCGGTGACGGCGGCCCGCTACATCGCCGGCCAGGTCGCGGTCCATCTGGTGCAGACGGAACTCGACCGGCGGATCACCGCCCTCAGCGAGGCCGCCTGGATGCTGACCCACGCGCGTCCGGACGACCGGGCCCGCCTGGCCGACGCCATCCGCCTGACCTCGGGCGAACGGTTCCCCGACCTCGAGATCAACCTGGAGACGCGCGCCAGCGGGGCGGGGTCGCGGGGAGCATCCGCCGGGCTGGTGGTGAAGGAGCGGAAGGTGTACCTCTGGGCGCGGGCGGTGGCCGAGAAGGCGGAGAGCGTTCTGATGATGCCGGTCACCCGCCGCTGGATGGCCGAACTGGTTCCCGGCGTCGGCGCCGTCACGCTGCTCTCGGATGAGACGCCGCGGCAGCGGCTCGATCTGCATGCCAACGACGATGACGGCATGATGGCGCCGGCGTTGCCCGCCTCCGCGGGCCGGTTCGATTTCGAGGTGCTCTGGGGGAGCGACACCCGGATCGACGTGTGGGAGTCACCGCACCGCAAGGAGCGGGCGATTCTGGCCGTCAGATCCCGGATGTCGGCGCTCCTGAAGGTTCTCAGGCCGCGGGACTCGCGCGCGGACATCCCGAACCTCCTCTACCTGTACGGCCTGTTGTTCGCCCTCGTCGAGGTCATCTCGATCTATCTCGGCGTGTCGATCACGCGAACGATCACCGGGGCGGTGCGGAACCTCTCCGACGGCACCGCCCGGGTCATGGCGGGGGATTTCTCCCACCGGATTCCGGTCACCGGCAGCGATCAGATCGCCGGGCTCGGAGTCTCGTTCAACAAGATGACGGAGAACGTCGAGCGGCTCCTGCGTGTCGCCAAGGAGAACGAACGCCTCCAGGCGGAACTGGAAATCGCGCGGCAGGTGCAGGCGCAGCTGTTTCCTCGCGCCGCGCCTCAAATGCGCCGTCTCGAACTGAAGGCCTTCTGCAACGCCGCCCGAATGGTTTCCGGCGACTATTACGACTACCAGGCCCTCGACGGAAACCGCGTCGCCCTCGCACTCGGCGACGTGGCCGGCAAAGGAGTTTCGGCGGCGCTGCTGATGGCGTCGCTGCAAGCCTGCCTGCGGATGCAGCTGCCCGAAATGGCCAGCGGCGACATCGGCCAGGTCATGTCCCGGATCAACGTCCAGCTGCACGCCAGCACGGCGCCGGAAAAGTACGCGACGTTCTTCCTCGCCGTCTACGACGACAGCACCGGTTCGCTCACCTACACGAACGCCGGACACCTGCCGCCGGTGTTGATACGGCAGGGCAAGGCGGCCATGCTCGATGTGAACGGAATCCCGGTCGGCGCCTTCCCCTTCGCCCGCTATGAGCAGAGCCGCCTGGTGCTGGAACCGGGAGATCTGCTTGTAGGCTACACGGATGGCGTCACGGAGCCGGAAAATGAGTTCGGAGAGATGTTTGGAGAACAGCGCCTGGTCGACGTGCTCCTGAAGTCGGCCCGGCTCGAACCGGAGGCCATTCTGGCGGCCGTGGCGGACGCCGTCCGAAGCTTCACCGGATCTCCTGAGCTTCAGGACGACATGACATTAATGATCGCCAGGAGGCGCTGAGCGCGTGGACCACATATTCCGGAAAATGCGCTCCGTAGCTCTGCTCATCGCGGCGGTGCTCGCCTTCGGAACCACGGGTTTCGTGGTCATTTCGCGCTACCCGTTGTTCGACGCCTTCTACATGGCGCTCATCACGATCACCACCGTGGGATACTTCGAGGTGCACGAACTGGACCGCGCCGGGCGCATGTTCAATTCCCTGCTCCTGTTGTTCGGCACCGGAACCATGCTGTACGCGGTCGGAGCGTTGACCCAGACGATTGTCGAGAACCAGTTCGGCGACCTGCTGGCGCAACGAAGGATGAAGAAGATGATCGCCAATCAGAAAGACCATTACATACTGTGTGGATTCGGGCGGGTGGGGCGGGGCGCGGCCGACGAGCTGGTGCGGAGCAAGGTCCCGTTCGTCGTCATGGACCGGAACGAGGAGCGGGTCGAGCGGGCGATCAAGAGCGGCATGCTGGCGGTGCTGGCCGACTCGACTAACGACGACATGCTGAGGGAAGTCGGAATCGAGCGGGCGCGGGGGCTGATCGCCGCCCTGGCGACCGACTCTGACAACCTCTTCCTGATCCTCTCCGCCAAGAGTCTCAACCCGAAGCTCAAAGTGGCCTCGCGCGTGTCCGAGATGGCCAGCGAAAACAAGATGCGGCGCGCCGGCGCCGACGCGGTTTTCATGCCGTACACGGTTACCGGCTACCGCCTGGCGCAGTCGGTGCTGCGGCCGCACGTGGCCGAGTTTCTGGACGTGGCGGGGTCGGCGGCGGGCATGAATGTCGGCGTCGAACAGGTGGAGGTGTGCGCCGAATCGGCCCTCGTCGGCAAAAGCCTGAGCGAACTCCAGTTCCGCCGGGAGCTCGGCGTGATCGTGCTCGCCATCCGAAGGCAGGACGGGCACATGCAGTTCAACCCGCCGGCGGAGGAGCTGATCCGCGCCGGCGACTGCCTGATCGTGATGGGCCGCGCCGGCGACGTGGCGCGGCTTGAGAATCTGACCCGGGGAGGGTCCGCCTCGTGAACGTGCTCACCGCCGGGGAAATGCGGGCGGTGGACCGCCGCACCGAGGAGTTGGGCATTCCCGCGGCAGTTCTGATGGAAAACGCGGGACACCGCGTAGTGGAGCTGCTGGAACGGAAATTCTCGCCGTTGCGCGACCATCGCATCGTCATCCTCTGCGGAAAGGGCAACAACGGCGGCGACGGGCTTGTCGTGGCCCGGCAGCTGTTCACACGCTTCCGCCCGGCTTCGCTCGACGTCGTGCTGGCCGAGCAGCCTCCCGCGAACCTGGCGTCGCTGACGGCCTGCGGCTGCGCCGTTCACCACGCCATCGAGCCGCGCATGCGGGCGGCGACCATCGTCGTGGACGCCTTGCTCGGCACCGGGTTGACAGGCCCGCCGCGCGATCCCTACGCGGCGCTGATCGCTTCGATCAACACGGACTTTCCCGCGGCCAAGATCGTATCCGTGGACATTCCGTCCGGCTTGCAGAGCGACTCGGCGGAGACCGCCTGGGATCACGTCCGCGCACACTACACCGTCACCTTCACGGCGCCCAAGCCCGCCCTGGTCCTGGACCCGGCCGCCGCCGCCTGTGGCGAATGGTGCGTCGGGCACATCGGATCGCCCCGCGATATCGTGAGGTCCGGGCTCTTTCTCACCGAACCGGCCGACATCGCTCCTCTGTTCGCGCCGCGCGACAGGCGTGCGCACAAGGGAACGTTCGGGCATGCGCTTGTGATCGGAGGCGGCCCGGGCAAGACCGGAGCAGCGGCGATGGCCGGACTGGCCGCCCTGCGCGCGGGCGCGGGCCTGGTGACAGTCTCGAGCAGCGCGGCGGCCCTGCCGTCGCCGGAGATCATGACGGAAGCTTTGCCCGGAACCGCCGCCGGCCTGGGCGAACTCACCCGCGGCAAGACAGTGGTGGCCGTGGGTCCCGGGCTCGGCCTGACCGCGGCCGCACGGGAGATCGTCAACGACTGGCTGGGGCAATGGCAGGGTCCGCTGATCCTGGACGCCGATGCGCTGACGCTTCTCGAACGCGGGCGGGTCAAGCCACGGTCCAACTGGGTGCTTACGCCGCACCCGGGAGAGATGGCGCGGTTGACCGGACTTCCGGCTGCGGACGTGCAGGCGCGAAGGCGCGAAGCCGCCACCGCGTTCGCGCGCGACTGGGGGGTCGTGCTGGCGCTCAAGGGCAGGAATACGTTGACCGCTTTGCCGGACGGCTCCGTCTGGATCAACCCGACCGGAGGTCCGGCGATGGCCAAGGGCGGTTCGGGCGACGTGCTGACCGGCCTGATCGCCGGGCTGGCGGCGCAGTTCCCCGGCGATCTCCCGCTGGCCGTCACGGCCGCGGTCTGGCTGCACGGGCGGTGCGGCGACCTGGCGGCGCGCGAGTTCGGCGAAAAATGCGTGCTGGCGACAGATCTGCTGCGATACCTGCCGGCGGCGATGGAGGAGTGTGCCCGAGCGCTGGACTGAGTCCGAAGAGGAGACGATCGCCTTCGGAGCCGAGCTAGGCCGGTCCGTGCTGCCGGAACGGGGACTGGTGCTGCTGTCAGGGAACCTCGGGGCGGGCAAGACGACGCTGGTCAAGGGCATCGTGGCGGGCCGCGGCGGCGATCCGGACGAGGTTGCAAGCCCCACCTTCACTCTGATTCATGAATACGCGACCGGCAGAGGTCCGCTGTACCACGTTGATCTCTACCGGCTCGACACGGTTCGCGAAGTGGAAGGGCTGGGACTCGACGAACTGATCGGCGGAGACGGACTCGTTGTGATCGAGTGGGGAGAGCGGTTCGCCGAACAGTGGCCCCGGAGAATCGAGATCTCGATCAGCCCGGCGGAAGACGACCGCAGGCATATCCGGGTGAGCGGGATCTGAGCGGGGGCTGCCGGGCCGTTCCCGTCAGCGCGCCGCCGGGACCACGTGCGCCCGGTAGGAAACGTGCAGCATCGCCACCACGGTCAGAAGCAGCAGCGGCGACATCCAGCCCGAGGTCTGGGTCGTCGCCACCATCAAACCGGCCACGGCGGCGCCAACCGTATAGTACGGGAACGTCCAGAAGTGGCAATGGCTCCACATGGTTCGCAGAGGCTGGCTATTCAGCAGGCAGAGCACCGCCGCGACGAGAAGCGTGTTCACCGAGTACAGGATGAAGGCGGCCAGCGTCAGAGAGACGGCCAGCCAGTCCGACAGGTGCGGACCGAGCACGGTTCTGCACAACAGGTGCGCCAGGCCCGCGCCCATGGCGATCGCCGACGCGTTAAAGAGAACCTGTTCGTGGGTGGCGGCTCGTTGCGCCCTCCACGCGGTCTGCACGATCGCTCCCGCCGCGGCCACGAAGATGACCTCGCCGAGCGACAACTGCCCGACGGCTACCAGCACCATCACATGATTCAGCGACAGGGTGGATGTCATCCCCGGCAGCCGCACCTTGCACGTGGCCGTCAGCATCGACAGAGCCAGGTAGGCGAGAAAGCGCCTGTCGTCGGCCACATCCCAGGCGGAGATGGCGACACCCAACATGGCGAGGCCACCGGCGAGAACGGCGTTGATGAACAACTGCGCCGGAATCGGCGCTTCCGGCGCGTCCTCCACCGCATCCCCGGCCGGCCGGGCTGTTCTGCCTGACGCCACGCCCACGAAGAAGTGCACCAGGTACCACAGCGGCAGCAGCAGCAGGCAGGTCTCGGCGGAAGGCGCGGCCACGCGCAGCGCGAGTCCGACCAGCACCACGCCGAGAACATAGATCGGAAACGACCAGAGGTACCACTTCGCGGGGATGTCCGGTTTTTTGTTGAACACTGAGTTTTGAGGGCGACGGCTCTCCACCCAGAGCCTGTGATAGGTTCTGGGCAATTCCAATCAAGGAGAGCCGTCAGATGAAGA